>Ga0222712_10004058_pt1 | contig 15536 bp, 7 predicted proteins | sample C33_657DmetaG_FD_165043 | JGI IMG/M metagenome (GOLD analysis project Ga0222712, IMG submission 165043) | Estuarine water microbial communities from San Francisco Bay, California, United States - C33_657D | ecosystem: Environmental > Aquatic > Marine > Unclassified | place: USA: California... | reverse complement strand
ACCCAGTTTATCTCCAATGATATTTGCGGTAGCTGGGAAGATCATATCTGGGGTAACCGTTGCACAAATAATACAATCAATCTCTAAAGGATCAAGGTTCTTTTTACGCAGAATTTCTTCGATGGCTTTTACTGCCATATCAGAGCTTGCTTTGCCAGGCTCTCTTAATATTCTTCTTTCTGAAATACCGGTTCTGCTTCTTATCCATTCATCATTGGTATCCACCATTTTCTCCAAGTCGAAATTGGTTAATTTGGTTTCTGGAACATAGCCTCCAACACTGGTAATAGCTGCTTTAATAGCATTCGACATAGATCAATTTTTAGTTTGGTCTACAAATATCCAAAAAAATGGCTAAGAATCCGCCCAAATGCCCCATTTTTAGTTGCTTATGTGTTAAATTTGAAGCTATATGATCGCATTTTTACAAGGAAATTTTGTTCAGGTTACTCCAGCCAAATTGATAGTGGATGTAAATGGTGTTGGCTACGAGGTGAATATTAGTTTTCATACCTATGAAGCCATCTCTAAAAAAGAAAAAGGATTACTACATACATACTTGCATATTACTGAAAACTCCCAAGTGCTTTTTGGTTTTCATGAGCAACAAGAGAAGGATTTGTTTTTACAATTAATTAGTGTTTCTGGAGTTGGAGCTAGTACTGCGAGAATGATGTTGTCTGGAATGTTGCCTGAAGAAATTATTCGAGCAATTTTAAATGGTGAAGCAAGAAAATTAGAACAGATAAAAGGTATTGGTAAAAAGTCTGCGGAAAGATTGGTCTTAGAATTAAAAGATAAATTAGCAAAAATGCCCACTGCTTCCGGTAGTCATGCAGGTGTGGGTACATTTACACAATCCTCTCCACATCAAGATGCATTACAAGCATTAGTGGCTTTAGGTATTCAAAAAGCAGTAGCTGAAAAAGCTATTGATAAAGTAATACAATCAGAAGGAACAGAAGTGAGCTTGGAAGGACTTATTAAGTTAGCACTTAAAAATTGTTAAACCTTTCAATCAATTCTACACAATTTGAAATCACTACGCAAACTCTTAACATTTTCATGTCTACTTTTAGTAAGTATACATGGCTTTGCGCAGGTGAAACAAAATCAAAAAGATTCTGTCAAATTTCCCATTAAAGATAGAAGGGTAGATTTCTTATCTCAGCCAAGTACTAATCCATTTGATATTAGAGATACTAGTTTGGTAAAGAAAAGAGTGGATTATGACCCAGCCACCAAGACCTATCAAGTTAGAGAGTTTATTGGCAATAAATTTGTTCGCAATCCAAACACATTGAGTTTTGATGAGTTTTGGAAAATCAAAACCAGAAAAGACGAACAAGCTTATTTTCAACAAAGAGCTAATTCACTTGGGGTATTGAATAGAAAAGTAACCAGACCTAAAGTAAAAGTGTTTGATAGTTATTTTGATAGGTTGTTTGGTAAAACAGGATCAGATTTAAAAGTAGATATCAAGCCCGTTGGAGAGATTAATATTAAAGCAGGTTATCAAGGACAAAGAGTAGACAATCCAACCTTGCCTGAGCGCGCAAGAAGTAATGGCGGTTTTGATTTTGATGCCAACACCAATTTTAGCATGAACGCAAGTATTGGTGACAAATTAAAATTCCCCATCAATTTAAACTCTTTGTCTAATTTAGGTTTTGACAATCAGATTAAATTAAGCTATAAAGGAAAGAAAGACGAGATTGTAAAAAGTATCGAAGCGGGTAATATTAATTATATCTCTCGAAGTGTTTTAATTCCAAGCACACAAAATTTATTTGGTGTTAAAACACAATTACAATTTGGAAAATTATTTATCACTGCTGCCATTGCGAATCAAAAATCCCAAAGACAAAGCATGGCCTTGTCTGGTGGGGCAAGTACACAAAAGTTTCAAAAAAGATTAGATGATTACGAAGAGAATAGGCACTTCTTATTGTCTCAATACTTTAGAGATAATTTCAATAAGTCAATGGCTAATCTGCCTTTGATTAATTCTCAGGCTCAAATCAAAAGAATCGAGGTTTGGGTAACCAATAGAAATGGACAAACTACCAATGCAAGAGATGTGGTGGGTTTAATGGATATAGGTGAGCCTGCTCCTAATAAAGCAGGTTTTAGAACCAGACCATTAGGCTCAACTAATTTGAATGATCAATTGCCAGATAATAGTGCCAATGGTTTGTATTCAAAATTGATTAACAATGCAGGTAGTAGAAATCCTGCATCAGTATCTAGTGTCTTAACCATGGAGGGTTTAAGGTCTGCAGAAGATTATGAAAGAACATTTGCCAGAAAGTTAACAGAGAATGAATATTTCTTTAACCCACAAATAGGTTTTCTTTCTTTGAATATTCCCTTACAACCAGATGAGGTGTTGGGGGTAGCTTTTCAATACACTTATAATGGGAAGGTTTTTCAAGTGGGTGAATTCTCAGAAAATATTGCATTAGATCAGAACAAAGGAGTGCAACAAATCTTGTTCTTGAAATTATTAAAAGCAACTACGCAAAGAACTGATTTGCCTATTTGGGATTTAATGATGAAGAACGTTTACTCTTTAGATTTGTTTGGCCAATTACAACAACAAGATTTTCAGTTAAACATTTTATATGAAGAGCCAAGTGCTGGTTTAAAAAGATACCTACCTGTAACTAGTAAAGCAGTAGAGGGAAGATCGCTTATTAAATTATTAAATCTAGATAGATTAAATAATAGAAACGATCCACAGCCCGATGGTGTGTTTGACTATGTAGAAGGCTTCACCGTAATTTCTAGAATGGGAAGAATTGTTTTTCCATTACTGGAACCATTTGGTAAAGACTTGCAAGAGATTGCATTTAAGGGAATAGATACCAATATTACTAAGAAATATATTTATCCTCAGCTATATCGTAATATCAAAGCCGAAGCGCAGACTTATGCTAACTTGAATAGGTTTGTCATGGAAGGTCAGGTAAAAGGAAGTAGTGGTGGCTCGGAAATTAGTTTGAATGCATTTAATGTTCCACCAGGTTCTGTGAGTGTGAGAGCAGGAGGACAGATTTTAAAAGAAGGATTGGATTATATGGTGGATTATGGTTCGGGTACGGTAAGAATTATAAATCCAGGTATTTTAAGTTCCAATATACCAGTGAATGTTTCTTTTGAAAATAATATTGGTTTTGGTTTTCAAGAAAGAGGATTCAGGGCTTTGCGTTTAGATTATATGGCTAGTAAGAATTTCAATTTTGGTTTTTCTTCTACAAGATTAAGCGAGCGTCCTTTTTTTACTAAAACTAATTTTGGATCGGATCCTATTAAGAACGCCATGTATGGGTTTGATTTTAATTATAAAGCAGATCTTCCTGGAGTAACAAGGGCTTTAAATAAATTACCATTCTACACCACCAAAGCAAAATCTTATTTAACTGCATATGGTGAAGCAGCATTTTTACAACCTGGACACGCACAACAAATTGGCAGGGGTGGTTCTGGGGTAGTTTACTTGGACGATTTTGAAGCAGCAAGAACAAATATAGATTTAAGATTTCCTTTTACTGCATGGGCATTAGCATCTACACCAATGGATAGATTTCCTGCAGATGCTGTTTCCGATTCTGTGAATTATAATTTTAGTAGATCTAGATTAGCTTGGTATACTATTGAACCTACTTTGCAAGATAAAAATGGTGTAAATAATCCTGTTGCAGAAAACTTATCTGATTTAAGCGATCCAAGAGTAAGACAGGTATTTACCAATGAATTATTTCCACAGAAGACAACCAATATTACCGATGTTCAGTTGCCCACATTTGATTTGAGTTATTATCCTAAAGATAGAGGTCCTTATAACTATGATTATAAAAACCTAGATGCTAATGGAAAATTAAATAACCCGGCTGCTAAATGGGGTGGTATCATGCGTTCTTTGGATCAAACAGATTTTGAAACCAGTGTAATTGAGTATGTAGAATTCTGGGTGCAAGATCCTTTCATTAAATCTCCTGCAGGAAAAGGGAAATTGGTTTTGAATCTGGGTAATGTGAGTGAAGATATATTAAGAGATGGTAGAAGGTTTTATGAGAATGGAATGCCTACTCCAAAAATTCCAGCGAGTATAGATAGCTCTACCTGGGGATATGTGCCAGTGAATCCTATTCAGGTTACCAATGCATTTAGTAATAATCCAGAAGATAGAAAATACCAAGACGTCGGATTTGATGGTATGAGTGACGCTGAAGAAGCGAGTAAAAGGGCTTATTTAATTAATAAAATTCCCAATGCAACACTTGCGCAGCAAATTTTAAAAGATCCTTCTGCAGATAACTATGTATGGTATAGAGATCCAAGTTATGATGCCAATAAGACAGGTATTTTAGGTAGGTATAAATATTTTAATAACCCACAAGGCAATTCTGCTCTTGCAGGGAATAGTCAGTTTAGTAGTGCAGCAACCTTGCTTCCTGATAATGAAGATTTAAATAGAGACAATACCTTAAATGAAACTGAAGCTTATTTTGAATACGAGATTGATTTACAAAAAAATAAATTAGGTGTTGGAACCACTAGGTATGTAACAGATTCTAAAACGGTGAATGTTACCTTGGCAGATGGTTCTAAGGCGCAGGAAAATTGGTATTTATTTAGAGTGCCTATAAAATCATATTCTAATAGTTACGGTGGTATCAGAGATTTTAAATCTATTCGATTTATTAGAATGTATTTAACAGGATTTGAAGATTCTGTTACCTTACGTTTTGCTAAATTAGATTTGGTTAGAAATCAATGGAGACAATTTGCTTATGAAATAGATACTACTGGAGATTATAGAGCTATTCCAGTAAGCAATACCACTACAGTGAATACTTTAGCTGTAAGTGTGGAAGAGAATGGAAGCAGAACACCTGTGAACTATGTTATACCTCCTGGTATTGAGAGAGTGCAGTTATTAAGTAATAATGGAATAAACCTTTTACAAAATGAGCAATCATTAAGTATGCAATTGAATAACCTGCCTGCGAAAAGTACTAGAGGGGTATTCAAAACAATGAATATTGATGTAAGACGCTATGGCAAGTTATCTATGTTTATACATGCTGAAAATAAAAACACCATAGATGTAGTAGAGAAGGGGACGATGACTGCGGTGATTAGATTGGGACAAGATTTCCAAAACAACTATTACGAGATTAGAATTCCATTAACTACTACTAAAAGAAAATCTTATGCAAGTTCAGAAGCTAATTTAGTTTGGCCAGAAGAAAACGAATTGAATTTAAGTTTGAACGATTTAGTACAACTTAAATTGGCAAGAGATAAAGCACGTCAATCTTATAATACCATTTATAGAGTGCCTCAATCTAATGGGCATACCTATAGTGTAATGGGTAATCCAAACTTAGGAGAAGTGAGAGGTATCTTAATGGCCATTGAGAATAGTTCTGGTACTCAAAATATGAATGCAGAAGTATGGTTAAACGAATTGAGGCTATCTGATTTAGACGAAAGAGGCTCTTGGGCTGCATTGGGAAGAATGGATATGGTTCTAGCAGATTTAGGAACAATAGCCATATCAGCGAATAATAGAACAGCAGGTTTTGGAAGTATAGAGCAAAAGATGAATGAAAGAGCTAAAACTGGATTATCGCAAATAGATCTTGCTACTAATATTGAAGCGGGTAAATTATTGCCAAAGCAAGTAAAAATATCTCTACCTGTTTTTGCGAGTATAAATAAGACTAATGAAAATCCAGAATTTGATCCATTCAATAAAGATATCTTGTATGCAGATAAAATGAAATCATTATCTGGTGCTGCAAGAGATTCTGTTAGAAATGCATCTGCAGATCAAACTACTATCAAAACATTGAACTTCACTAATGTTAGAATTTTACCTGGTAAGAAACCAAGCATATTCAGCATCAGTAACGTAGACTTGAGCTATTCTTATTCTCAGTTGAATCAAACCAGTCCGGTGATTGAAATGAATAAGATGGTGAAGCAAAGAGGTGCGATAGGTTATACATTCAATAATGCTGGTAAGTCTTATCAACCATTTGGGAAATTATTAAAGAACGCATCTCCTTGGTTTAACTTAATCAAAGAAGTCAATATTAATCCAACCCCAAGCTTAATTAGCTATAGAACTGTCTTTGATAGACAGATGGGTGAGTTTACGCCAAGGGTGATTAATTCTTTCGACGGTACTACAGATAAAGCAGAAACTACTTTTGATAAATATTTTACCATGAGTAGGCTCTTCAATATGAGATGGCCAATGACTAGGTCTTTGAATGCAGATTTTGCTGCTAATTTAAATTCAAGAATAGATGAGCCAGATGGAAAGATAGATACCCAAGCAAAGAAAGATTCTTTATGGAGAATGTTGTTAAAAGGTGGTAGAAATACTTTATACAATCAGAGGATTTCATTGAGGTATGATTTGCCTACGAATAAATTTCCTCTAACAGATTGGATTTTATCTAGCTATAATATTACGACAAATTATAACTGGGTGGGTGCAAGCAGATTGGCTGTTGGAATGGGTAATACTATTGAAAACACTTTCTCTCAGCAATTGAACGCACAGTTTAATTTGATGAATTTTTATAAAAAATCTAAGTTCATCAAATCTGCTTTATCAGATAGCAGGTATGCATCACCACCTACTAATCCTATTAGTACAAAAATTCTCATCACCAAAGAAGAAGCTATTGGCAATAAAACTGGGAAGGAAAGAGCCGAGGCATTAAAGAAATGGAAAGATGCTAGAAGACAGGAGAGAGTCGCTCAAAGAGTTTTAAAAGCAAACCAATTATACAATGTACCAGGTCCAATTAAATCTTTGGTTTCCTTAATAACAATGGTGCAAACAGGTTCTTTGGATTATACAGAAAACTATAATAGTAGACTTCCTGGTTATATGAATGGGGTTCAGTTTGTAGATAAAGGATGGAATGGTTTTGCCCCAGGTATTGAATACACTATTGGATATCAGCCAGATTCCAATTGGTTAAATCAACAAGAGAAGAAAAAATACCTATCCAGAGACCCGGCTTTCAATATGTTATTTAGACAAGGATTTGACCAAAAATTATCTGCTAGATTATTGATAGAGCCAATAAGATCTATGATGATTGATGTTAGATTGGATAAGACATTTACTAAAGAATATTCTGAATTATTCAAAGACACTAGTTTTAATTTTGATGGAAACAGGATACACTCTAACCCATTATCTGCAGGTGGATTTAATATCAGTTATATCGCATTAAATACATTCTTTGATAAGCATGATCCAAATGTAATTTCAGATCAATTCAAAATGTTCCAAAATTACAGAACAATAATATCCAATAGAGTAGCATCTTCTAATGGCTTACCTACTAATGAAGGCAATTATGCAAAAGGCTATGGTCGTTATGCACAGGATGTTTTAATACCTTCTTTTATAGCAGCCTATACAGGTCAAGATCCTAAGAAAGTAAATTTATTAAATCAATCCAGTACTAATATTAGATCCAATCCATTCAGCGGTATGTTGCCAAAGCCCAATTGGTCTTTATTGTATAATGGATTAACAAAAGTTCCTTTCTTATCTGAGCTGTTTAGTAATATCACTTTATCTCATGGATACAATAGTAATTTGTCCATGAATAGTTTCCAAAGTTCTTTATTATATGCTGCTGAAAATAGAAATGGAAGATCTGTACCTACTTTCTTAGATACAGTTAGTGGAAACTATATGCCTTATTTCTTAATTCCTAATATTACTATTGCGGAGAGAATGGAGCCATTGATTGGTTTAAACTTAACTACATTAACACAATGGTCTTTGAGATTTGAATATAAAAAGAGTAGAGTCTTAGCGTTAAGCTTAGTAGATTATCAATTAAGTGAAAACAATAGTACAGAGTGGATTTTTGGAACTAGTTATAGAAAGAGAGGTTTAAAATTACCTTTCAATTTACCTGGTTTAAATAATAATAAATTAGCCAACGACCTTACATTTAGATTGGATCTTTCTTTAAGAGATGTATTCAATAGTAATAGCAGATTGGATCAAACCAATGCATACGGTACAGGAGGTCAAAGAGAATTAACCTTACAGCCTTCTATAGATTATGTATTGAATAGTAAGATTAATCTGAAATTCTACTTTGATCAAAGAAAAGCCACACCATACATTTCTTCTTCACCACCAATGACCAATACAAGGGCAGGGGTGAATATAAGAATAGCACTATAAAAGTGCTATTCAATTAATATAATCCAATAATATTTATCTAATTCTTTTTGAAAGCCCATTGGAACATTAATTTCCAGGTAGGCTTCTTACCATACATTAATATTCCTGTTCTATAGATTTTACCACTTAGCCATGTAGTGAATAAGAATCCAATAATCAAAACACCCATACTCAAGGCAAGCTCCCAATAACTTACTGCACTCGGAACACCATAGGCAATTCTAGCCATCATCACCATGGGAGAACTAAATGGAATAATACTTGCCCAAAAAGCAATAGAAGTATTAGGATTCTGTGTAACCATATTCGTTATAATATATGAAAATATTAAAGGCATGGTTACTGGGAATAATAAACTTTGTGCGTCCTGAGCATCTTCATTTACTACACTACCTACAGCTGCAAATAAAGAAGAATAAAATAAATAGCCACCTAAGAAATAAAATATGAAACAGCTAATTATTAGTGGCCAGTTGGCAGTTGCAAATGTGTGTTGCATTGTATAAATCTGTTTTGCAGATTCACTAGCGCCTGCCATACCTGCTGCCATTTGACCATTATTTTGTTGCAAAGCAGTTACCTGATGTTGAATATCGGCAGGTAGGAAACTAGTCGCTGCACTAGTTAGAGCAATAATTAAAGTAATCCATAGAATAAATTGAGTTAAGCCCACTGCCCCTATACCTATAATTTTACCCAGCATTAATTCAAATGGTTTAACACTACTTATAATTACTTCTGCAATACGATTGGTTTTTTCTTCCATTACACCGCGCATTACCATAGTGCCATAAATAAACATAGTTAGGTAAATTAAAAAACCACTTGCATAACCAATGCCCATTGCTAAACCTGCATTACTTTCTTTACTAGAGCTACCTTTATCTTCATAAGCTTTTAGTTCTGCAAATTGTGATGCCTTGTGTATAGAGTCTAATATATTTTGTTGAATTCCTGCTTCTTGAAGCATTTGATCTTCAATCGCATTATTTATTTTTGAGGTAATGCTATTTTGTAGCATCAGACCCATTGATTTTTTAGATCTTAAAATATACTCTGCCTTCTCATGTCCTTCAAACTTAGGAATGATCAAAACATCTGTATATCCTTTGTCTTTATAGTTATTGGTATCCACATCTTTTGGAAAACTAAATTCAATTTGCTCTGTATTTTTTAAAGCAGATTGAATAAATCCATTCGGATCTATTACGGCAATTTTTCTGTGTTCGGCACCAGATACAGCTACATATGCCGATCCTGCAATTAAGCCCACAATTAATATAGGCATTAAAAAAGTGACTAATAAAAATCGCTTATTACTAACTCTGCTTGTGTATTCTCTTTGTATGATTAACCAGATCTTATTCATCTGAAATATTTTAATTATTTAAATTATACTGCTTGAAATGCTCTTGTACTTGAATGTGTTCCTTCAACTAATTGTATGAAGATCTCGTTTAAAGAAGGAAGCACTTCATTGTAGCCTACTATATTTACTTTTTCTTTTAATAAATGCGCTAGTACATCATTGCTTTGATAGCCTTCTTTAATCTTAACCAATGTTTTTTGTTGAGCAGTTTCTACAACAGAAAAAATTGCGTTATCTGAAAGACTAATTGCCTCGGCAGTTTGCACGCTAAATATATTTTCTTTAAACTGTTGCTTAATATCAGCAACCGTGCCATCTAAAATTTTCTTTCCTAGATTCACTAATACAATTTGATCACAGATTTCTTCCACTTGCTCCATTCTGTGGGTGCTAAAAATAATGGTAGATCCTTTTTTAGCTAAATTAAAAATCTCGTCTTTAATCAAATTGGCATTCACCGGATCTAGTCCACTAAATGGTTCGTCTAAAATAATTAATTTAGGTTCGTGTAAGATGGTAGTTACAAATTGTAATTTCTGACTCATCCCTTTACTAAGGTCTTCGACTTTTTTATTCCACCAAGACTCCATTTCAAATTTCTTAAACCAATATTTTATCTTTTCACTAGCGTCAGATTTGGATAAACCTTTTAATTGAGCCAAGTACATAGCTTGTTCGCCAATTTTCATTTTTTTATACAAGCCTCTTTCTTCTGGCATATAACCAATCTTCTGAATATCATTAATTGGGTCAAATACCTTTCCATCTAATGTAATGTTTCCACTATCTGGATAAAATATTCCAGTGATCATTCTTAGTAGGGTAGTCTTACCTGCACCATTAGGACCTAATAAGCCAAATATGCTACCTTCTTGAATGTCAAAACTTATATCATCCACGGCCTTTTGGTCTGAATAATACTTCTTTAAATGAGATAAACTTAAAATAGGATCCATAGAAAATAATTATTCCCAAATCTAATACAGTTTTTGATATACGGAGGCCTCAATTTTGATAAGTGGAAAAACAAGGACTATATTCGTAAAAAATTAGGATATATGTTACGCAGAAAGTCTTTTTTCATAGTGGTTTTAGCCATCGCTTTGGTTGGATTAAGTAGTTGGGGGTTTTTAGTACATCGCACAATTAACCAAATTGCTATCTATACTTTGCCTGAACCTTTACGTTCATTTTTTCATAAGGATAAAGCTTATATGGTATTTAATTCTGTACGTCCGGATATTAGAAGAAATACAGACAAGACTGAAGGATCGAAGCATTTTATCGACTTGGAAAAATTTGGTCCTAATGCAGTAAATAATATGCCAATGGATTGGGCAACTGCGGTTAAGAAATATTCTGAAGATACATTGAAAGAATATGGTTGGGGGCCTTATAATGCCATTATGCAATTGGATAATTTAACTAAGGCTTTTAAGTCTGGCAATGCAGATAGTATTTATTTTTATGCTGCAGATTTGGCACATTATATCGGTGACTTGCATGTTCCTTTGCATACAACAGACAATCATGATGGACAATTAACTGGCCAAAAAGGTATGCACGCATTATGGGAATCTACTATTCCTGAATTAACTATTCAGCAATACATGTTATACAATAATCATAAAGCAACTTATATTAAAGATCCTGCAACTGCATTATGGGTAGATGTAAGAAAAGCGCATGCTTTATTACCGGCAATGTTTGCCATAGAAAGAGAAGTGACTATTCAATTTACTCCAGAAACTAAGTATCGTATGCAAATGCGTTATGGTAAAGAAACTAAAACCTACACGAAAGAGTTTGCTGAAGCTTATGCAAAAGGATTAGGTCAAACAATCAATGGACAATTAATTGCGTCTGCAAATATGGTTACTGATTTTTGGTATACAGCTTGGGTGAATGCAGGTAAGCCAGTTTTAGCTACTTCAAGAGATTTGAATACCGACTTAGAGATGGAATTAAAATCTTTCAAAAGCAATGGCTTAATAAAAGATGGATTATTGATTAGCAAGAAATCCAAAGCAGAAGATTAATCTATTACAATAATGCTGCAGCGATGGCTTGGGCGCATTTTTGTCCATCCATTGCTGCACTTACTATACCGCCAGCATAACCTGCACCTTCGCCACAGGGATATAAATTCTTTATTTGTGGATGTTGCAAACTTATTTCATCTCTAGGAATACGAACAGGAGAGGAAGTTCTACTTTCTGTAGCTACTACAATTGCATCATTGGTATAATAGCCTCTCATTTTTTTACCAAATGCTTTAAATCCTTCTTGCAATGTTTGATGTACAAAATTGGGTAATACTGTTTTTAAATCACTTTCTTTTAAACCAGGTAAATAACTTGCGTCAGGCAAATCCTTAGTGATTTTATTTTCACAGAAATTCACTAATCTACTTGCTGGGGCAACTTGTAATCCTCCGCCTGCATTAAATGCGGCTTTTTCTACCTGCTCTTGAAATGCTAATAATAATAATGGGTTATTTTCTTGTGCAGCAGGGTGTTTTTGTTTCTGCAAAAATTGCAGAGCAGTTGCATGATCTATTTGTACTACCATGCCACTATTTGCATAAGGGTTGTTTCTTTTACTAGGACTCCAACCATTCACCACAATCTCTCCAGGTGCTGTTGCTGCAGGAGCTATAATACCTCCAGGACACATACAAAAACTAAATACGCCTCTTTGATTCACCTGTTCTACTATACTATAACTTGCTGGAGGCAAGTTGGGGTCTCTTAATAAACAGTGATATTGAATTGCATCAATTATAGATTGCGGATGCTCTACACGAACGCCTAATGCAAATGGTTTTGCTTCAATGAAGATTTGCTTTTGCTGTAGCAAATAAAATATATCACGAGCCGAATGCCCTGTTGCAAGTATTAATGCATTAGTTGGAATAGTATCTCCATCTGCAGTAATGATGGCTTTTAATTCATTCTTCTCAACAACAAAATCGGTTAATTTTTTTTCAAACAATACCTTCCCGCCACTTTGTTCAATCTGCTCTCTCATAGCAGTAATAATATGGGGTAGTTTATTGGTGCCAATATGAGGATGAGCTTCATACAAGACACGCTCGTCTGCACCAAATTGATAAAACAGGTTTAATATTTTATCAATGCTGCCTCTTTTATTACTCCTAGTATATAATTTACCATCACTATAAGTCCCTGCACCCCCTTCGCCAAAACAATAGTTACTTTCAGGGTCAACTATTCCTTCCTTATTCAGTTTGGCCAAATCTCTTCTCCTAGACCTTACATCCTTACCTCTTTCTAGTACAATTGGTCTTAATCCTAATAATATACATTCCAAAGCTGCAAATAATCCAGCCGGACCTGCTCCAACAATGACTACTTCTTTGGCACTATTGGGTAATACAGGGAAATGGTATTGTTCTGAACTTCTTTGATCTAGGGGTTCATTAATAAATGCCAGTACAGTAAGGTTGATCCAGACCTGTTGACGGCTTCTGGCGTCGATAGATTGCTTGAGTATATGATAGCCGGAAACAGAGTCTATGGGTTTGGCTAGACTCTGAGCTATGTATTGTAAAACAACTGAATTTTGAGCTGCTTCCGCTGGTTTTAAGCGAAGCTGAATTTTTTCTTGCATGGGGTTAGGTATTTATCCTAAAAAATGCCAATGAGTAAAATGTCTAATTAGAAGGGTAGGTCGTCACTGCCCTCATTCATCTCGCCAGCTGGCAAATCAAAGTAGCCTGTTTCTGAAGGGGCCGCGTTTCCACCTAAGGCAACTGCTTCCATTCTCCAAGCGTCTAAATTGGTGATATAATTATCCTTACCGTCTTTGTTCCACTTAGAACCCTTGATATTGAATAAAACCTTGACAGTATCTCCAATATTAAAACGGTCAGGCAAACTCGTTCTATCCTGAACACATTGGAATTTTACATAATTCGTAATGGTCTTGCCATTGATATCATCTGACTTCTCAATCACAAATTCCCTTGTTTTAAAGGTCTCTTTTCTCTGAATTGTGTCGTACTTCTCTATTAATTTACCTATTAATTCGTAGCTCATATTATATATTAAGTGGGTAAAGGTATATAAAATTAGGGATATAGCTGTGGCTTTAAAGCCAAAGCTAAAGGGCATTCGTTTTTGACAAAAAAAACTTTTTAAAAAAAGTGGATAAACTTCATTTTTTATCAAAATAAGGCTATCTTGAAAGGCGGATTAAAGAGGTAGGATATGGTCTAAATCAGGCTATTTCTTACATGTAAAAAAAACCAAACAAAAAAGTTTTTTTTTCAACAATTCTTTTGAATATTCGCAGACTGAATTAGGAAATAGACTTCCTAGAAGGTCTTGGAGAAGAGGGTAAAATAAATTTTAACTAGATAAAAGGGGTAGTAAGTAAAATATGGCGAAAAGTGTTGACATAGTTTGGAGTAATTGTTTAAAGATAATTAAGGACATTGTAGAATGGCAACATTTTAAAACATGGTTTGAACCTATTCAGCCTGTGGAGTTAAAAGACAATGTGTTGATGATCCAAGTTCCAAGTCAATTCTTTTACGAATACATCGAAGAACATTACGTTAATTTATTAGCAAAGACTTTAAAGAGAGAATTAGGAAAAGAAGCTAGATTAGAATACCGTATCATGGTGGATAGCGGTAACAATAAAAAAGGTTCAATGGATGTGCCAGCAAGTGGCATGAAAACATACAGTAACAATGAGATGAATTTCCCATTAGTTATTGACAACCCAGTGAAGAATCCATTTGTGATTCCTGGTTTGAAGAAAATGCAAATTGATCCTCAATTAAATCATAATTACACATTTGAAGCATTTATAGAGGGTGATTGCAATAGAGTAGCTCGCAGAGCTGGTAAAACAGTTGCAGAGAAACCAGGAGCAAATTCTTTTAACCCATTAGTTATTTATGGTGGGGTAGGTTTAGGAAAAACTCATTTGGCTCAGGCAATTGGTAACGATGTAAAACGTATTCACCCAAATAAGGTGGTTTTATATGTTAGCTCTGAGAAATTTATCAATCAATTCCAAGATCATAGTCGAAATAACGCCATCAACGATTTTATTCATTTCTATCAATTAATTGATGTCTTGATTATTGATGATGTACAATTCTTTAACAGAGCAGAAAAATCACAGGATGCATTTTTCGCCATCTTCAACCACTTACACCAAAGTGGCAAGCAGTTGGTATTAACTTCTGATAAAGCGCCTAAGGACTTAGAAGGATTACAAGAAAGATTATTAAGCCGTTTCAGATGGGGATTGAGTGCTGATATTCAAGTTCCAGATTATGAAACACGTATAGAGATATTAGAGAAGAAGATGAAGGCAGATGGTTTAGAAATGCCTAAAGAAGTAGTGAAGTATGTGGCTTATAATATCAACACTAATGTAAGAGAATTAGAAGGTGCCTTAATATCATTATTAGCGCAGTCTTCTTTGAATAAGAAAGAGATTGATGTAGAATTAGCGAAGAAGGTATTACGCAATTTTGTAAAAACAAGCAGCAAAGAGATCACTATTGATGCCATCCAAAAAATGGTTTGTGAGTTCTTTGAAGTGCCTTATGATAAGTTATTACAAAAGACTCGTAAGCGTGAGATTGTTCAAGCGCGTCAAATTACCATGTATTTAGCTAAGGCTTTTACAAAGAATTCTTTGAAAACTATTGGAGAGCATTTTGGTGGACGAGATCATACTACAGTAATTCACTCTTGCCAAACCGTGAAAGACTTAATGGATACTGATTCCATGTTCAGAGAGAATGTTATGGAATTGACGCAGAAAGTACAGTTAGCTGCTATGTAATGAACTTAATTTAGTTTATTCCTCATTTTTTTTAGGATTTTAACGATACAGTGCTTATTTTTGCACCCCTCGAAAGAGGTTCGGAGGAGAGGT
>Ga0222712_10004057_pt1 | contig 15540 bp, 14 predicted proteins | sample C33_657DmetaG_FD_165043 | JGI IMG/M metagenome (GOLD analysis project Ga0222712, IMG submission 165043) | Estuarine water microbial communities from San Francisco Bay, California, United States - C33_657D | ecosystem: Environmental > Aquatic > Marine > Unclassified | place: USA: California... | reverse complement strand
TATTAATTTACCATTATTAGTAAAAATCTTATCTAAATGATAAATATATTCATCATCTGATTCAAAATGTAAAAAAAATAAGTTTTCATTTATGTTTGATATTTTAATATCATCAATTGATTTTAACTTAATAAAATTCTCTATTTCTAATTCAGTATTTGTAATTAAATATTTATTTATATTTGGATTTTTTTTAATGCAATTATCAATAGCTAAAAAATCTATTTGTTCAATAATTTGTTCGCAAGTAAATCTATTTAACATAATATATTATAATATAATATATTATGTTTAAATAGATTTTTTGATTAATTTAATTAATATATTGTTATTATATATGAATCATCATCATATTCAAAAACATATACAGATAAAAAGAATAGAAATGCAAATAATAACAGAAGCACAAAAAATAGCAGAAGAACAACAAAAGATTGAGGAACAAAAAAGGATTGAAGAAGAACAAAGAATAGAAGAAGAAAAAATTATTTTTAATAATGATATTAGACATGCAATTATATTCTTAAGAGGTGAAACATTTACAGGAACATTTAATAATCAAATTAAAGCATATTACTCTATTATAGAACATGTTATAAAACCAATGAAAAAAAATAATATATATATATATTTAATTACATATCCAAATGAAAATAATAATTTAATTAAAAATATATTTAATGATTATAATTTTAAATTAATTGAAATTAAAAAAACAATATCAAATATAACTAATTTTGTAAATTCTATAAATAAAATACCAGATGATTTACTAGATAAAGCAGATTATGTTTTAATTTTAAAAAATGATTTATATTTTCTACAAGATATCGATTATTCAAGAGCTACTAAAGATAATATATTATTTCAATGGAATTTATTTCATAATTTTAACACACGTGAAATGCCAGATAATGTTTATTATATTGGAGGAAATTTAATTAAAAAATTTAAATTTTTAATTAATAACTATAAAATTGATTATAAATATAAGAATACTCTATATGATATGTATAATTTTTGTGTTAGACATTTTAATATATCTAATATTAGTTACTTAAATTATATAAAAAATCCAAACCCAAATAATAAAATATGCTTAATAAGAGATAATTCTAATATTAAATGGGGAAATCCATTATATAATAATATAAAATATATGAAATAAAATTAAATAGATTTTAATAATTCCCATACCTTATCTTTTGGAACATTATTGTTCATAAATGGAAAAGTTCCAAATATTAAACATTTTGTTACCCATCTTAAATATTCAATATTTAAGTTTATTTCTTTACATTTTCTTAAATAATATTCTTTCATTTGATTTACATAATCCTGATCGAGTTCTTTATTATTTAATATAATATCATATCCAATAATTGATTGGTATAATTTTCCATAATCATAATAACAATCACCATTTAATGTTAATTCATTAAAAACTTGACCTTTCATATCAATAAATTTATATTCATCAGTATATGTTAATAAAATATTTGAAAACCAGAAATCGCCATGTATAACTGATACTATTTTTGGATCATAATTTTTTTCTAAATTTTCTAATATTTCATTAAATATTAAATTTGCATCATCAAAATTATAATCATTTATATTAAATCTTTCTTTTATCTTATCAAAATAATTTTGTTTAATTAAATTTTTATTTATATTTATAGGATAATCAGAAGTATGCATTTCATTTAGTATATTGAATAGCTTATCAATTATAGGTGTTGTTAATGTTTTATTAGTATATAAAAAATATAATGGTATTCCATTAATATAATCTATTTTCATTTCTATTTTGTCATCAAATGTATTATAATGTATTAAATTTGGAAAATATTTTTTTAAATTATCGGGAATATTTTTATAAAAAAATATTTCACCTTTAATATATCTGTCTGGGCCAGTTTTAGTTATTATATTATCATTTTTATTAATTATATTAAATTTATTGTTATCAACTTTATTTGGTATAAAATCATTATTTTTATTAAAAAAACCAAAGAATGATATATCATTATAATATGCATTTATTGCTTTATCGTCGATATACAAATCAGCAATAGGTTTTCCAAAGTAGATTTCATCAAAGGGAATATTAAATTTTTCTAAAGTTTCAAATGTAACAATTGCAATATCTTTTAAAATTTTTCCAACATTACCTCCATGTGTTTGCATTCTTCTTGCTGTATATATAATTATCTCATGTCCATCATTTTTAAATTTTTTTAATATATTTATCATTTTATCAATTGGTAAAACTGTTGAATAATCATCTGGTACTGTTGGATTAGATACTAATGTATTATCTAAATCAAAACAAATTCGTAACTTTTTATTTTTCATTAAACTATTATTATTTTGTATTTCTTCTAGTGTACCTAAATGTGTTGTATTTTTAATATTTATTGGAGTAATTTTTTGATTTTTATTTATTAATAATTTATAAATTTGAGAAAAATAAAATTCATTTTTAGTTTTAAAATTTGAATTAATTATTTCTTTGGCAAGATCTAAAAATGTTTTTTTATTTATAAAACCGTATAATCCACAACAGTAATTATCTGATATTTTATTTTTTTCTTCAATGTTTGTTACCAAATTATTTTTTATTGTAATAAATGAAAAGTTTTCTTTTATTAAATCAGTTCCATAACATATAAAATTATTATCATATCTTTTTTCAAATATAGGAAATTCATGAATATTATCATTATCAATAAATAATATATTATCATCACATAAATTAAATTTTTGTATACCTATATATGCTGTTTCTATTGCTCCTCTTGATAAAAAATTTATTGTTGAAAAATTGATTGTTTTACTTTTAAATTTGTTTATAATAATTTCTTTAAAATTATAATCATCTAAAATCTGATTATATACTATATATATTTCATTTGAAGGAATATTTTCAATAATATATTCAATTAAGTGCCTTCCATTAATATAATTTAATGGTTTTGGTAAAGAATATGTATTACACCTCTTACCAATCCCTCCACATAATATTATATATTTCATTTTATTATATATATATATATAAAATTATTAAATAAATTTAATGTATATAATTTTTATATAAGATAAATTATGAGTATTACAATAAATATACTTATAATAAGTACAAATATATCTAATTTACAAAGAATGCTTGATTCTTTAAGTAACCAAATTAGTATTCAAGATTGTATAACTATTATATGTAATAATAATGAGTATATAAATTTAATTGATAAATCAAAATTTAATTGTGAAATAAATAATTTTTATGAACCGAACCATTCTATAGATTGGGAATTTCAAATGAGAAATAAATATTCATCAATACTTTCAAAGAGAGATTTTATTATGCATGCAAATGATTCAGATATTTATTTACCAGATGCACTTAATTTTATTAGAAATAGATGTACTGATATAAATGTATTACATATTTGTAAAATTATATATAATAAAAATAGAATAATTCCAGATGATAATATAATTTGCAAAGATAATATAAATACATCATGTGGTATTATACCATTTGATTTAAATAAACAAGGAAAATGGGGATCAAAAAATGATGGGGATTTAGTTTTTTATAAAAGTTTAATAGCAGTTACAAAAAATGTATATTATCACAATAAATTAATTTATGATATGAATCCAGGAGCAGTATATAATAAAATGATGAATGCAATTGATAAATTATTTAATTTAAAATTAATTGGAAAATTAAATAATAAATATTATGTAACAAAAAATATTAGTCAACTATTAAAAATACAAAAACTACAAGAACAACAAAAATTACATGAACAACAAAAATTAGAAGAACAACAAAAATTAGAAGAAACAGTACAAGAAACAGTAGAAAAAACAGTAGAAGAAACAGTAGAAGAAACAGTACAAGAAACAATACAAGAAACAGTACAAGAAACAGTACAAGAAACAGTACCATTATCAAATCATGAAAAAAGTCTTCAAATACAGAATCAAGAAATGCCAATTAATAATATATTAAAATTTATATTAGTAACAACTAATGGTATTAGATCAATTGCTAATAATCTTAAAGCATTATTAGAGAGTTTAGAATATGAAGCAAATATTATTAATGATATAACAGACGAACACTTAAATGATACTAATATGAATAATATATATGTTATAATATATAATAGAAGACCAGATAAACTTGTTCCAAAAAGAAATATATTTTATCAAATTGAACAAGTAAATAATAGTACTCATTTTAATTCAGAAAACATGATTAATTATAATATAATTTGGGAAATGTCAATAAAAAATTATGAAAAATACCACGAAGTTCCTCTAAATAAAATATTTGTTATGCCTATGCCATTTTATTATAACATAGATGAAAATATTATATATAATGATAATATTGAATGTGATATCTTATTTTATGGTGCAAAACATGTTAGAAGAAGTAATATATTAAATTTATTAGTTGATAGAGGATATAATATTAAAATTTATAATGGGATTTATGATGTAGAAAAAGATACTGCTATAAAGAATGCAAAAATTATAATAAATCTTCATTATTATAGTGATGTATCATTAGAAACTTGTCGATTTAATGAAGTAATAAAATTTAATAAATTAGTTATTTCTGAAACTACATATCATGATAATGATATTTTTAATAGACACTTATATGGAGACTATGTACATTTTGTAGATACTATATTTGATGATGTATCTAATATAGACAACTTATATGATGCAATTGATATGTATTTAAATGATAATGAATTATACAATGAAAAAATAGAATATATTAAAGATAATAAATATAAGTTATTAGATAATAGCATTTATTTCTTAAAAAAAAATTTATTAACACTTAAACTTCCTGATAGAATAAATATGGATTATCCCTTAAAAAATAATATAATATATTGCTTAAGTTTAATTGAGACACCTGAAAGATTCCGATTATTTTACCTACAAGATGTTTATTTACAACATCCAGAATTATTTGAATTATACCCTGCTATAAAATATACCCCGGGCTGGTTAGGATGTGGATTTTCATATTATAACTTAATTTATAATGCTAAGAGAGAAAATTTACCATACTTAACTGTATGTGAAGATGATTGTTGTTTAAATTTTGATTTTATTTATAAATATAATATTATTAAAGAATTTCTACAAGAGATTCCAGAATGGGATATATTTGTTGGTGTAATTGCATCGTTACCAGAAGATACAATATTAAATAAAGTATATAAATATAAAGGTATGACATTTATCGAAATAAATAAAATGCATAGTATGGTATTTAATATATATAATAATACATCATATGATAAAATATTAGAATGGAATATAAATGACACTGATGTTTATAACAACACAATTGATGTTTATATCAAAAATTGTAATTTTAAGATAATTGTACCATTTCCTTTTGAGTTTTCATGTTTAGATGCAATGAGCACTTTATGGGGAAAAAATTTATTTGAAAGATATAATGAAAAATTTGAAGAATCTAATGTATTAATAAAAAAATTAATTGATGAATATGTTATAGATAATGATATAATATATATATAATAATTATTCAATATAAGTTGCTCCACAATTGGAACACTTATATTGATACTTTTCTACTATATCACCATTGACCATAAGTTTCCACGAAGCATACAACATCCAAATACATGCATTATTATTACACATTTTGTATATAAAATATATAAATTATATTATTTATAAATTTTAATTCAATTTTTAATTATTTAATAACTTCATTAAACATAAATTAAATATCATTATATTTTTATTTTTTGATATATCATTTTTAATATAAATATAATTATTTTCATCAATTAGTATAACAATCCCTTTAAAAATACCTATATTAATAATTGGTAATGTTTCTTTAAAAGCATAAATATACTGATATATATCATTATATTTTGGATTAGATACTGATTTGAATAATTCGCGTCTAAAAGAATGAATACTTCCATTATAACTGTATGTAATTTCTTTTATATTACATAAATTTTTAAGATCAATTTCATTGCCATATGAAATTGATTTATATACATTATCTTTTAAAGCATATATTTTTTTTAAATTAGTAGTCATCTGCTTATATTTTTAATATAATTTTACATTTATATTAAAAATTGAATATATTAAATTCATAACCATATTACTATTATACCAATATACAAAAATGAATATTGGTATAACTGGAATTTTTGGTTCTCGAGTTATTGATGCATATAATATTTTTTTTCCTCATAAAAAATATGCAAAAAAAGATATTATTGTGATCGGATATGGATGGGCGGGTAAATCATTCTGTGATAATATTGATTATAATAAATATAATGTGCAAGTTGTCTCAAAGACTGATTATATGTTAAATACACCAAAATTAAAAGATTCGATAATTAGTACTACAAACAAACAATTATATAAAGCATCTTCAATGAAAGATTTAAAAATTAATATTGATGAAGTGTCCAGTATTAACATTAATAAAAATAATATTCAATCTAAAAGTAATGTATACTCATATGATTATTTAGTAGTTGCATTAGGTGGAGAAGTAAATGATTTTAATATAAAAGGTGTTAAAGAAAACTGTTGTTTTTTAAAAACGAAGGATGATTTATATAATTTGAGGAAACAATTATATAATAATAATAATAAACCTATAGATAATTTAGAAAATTGGAAACCATTTAAAATTAATAAACAAATAGTTATTATGGGTGGCGGACCAGTTGGAATTGAATTAGCCTTTCAATTATCAAAACATTGTGATGATATAAAGATTATTGAAGGTTTAGATAAAATTTTACCAATGTTTTCAGATGAAGCAAAAGAAAAAGTTAAAAAAGAACTTGAAAAAGAGAATATTAAACTAATTCTTGGTAATCAAGTAACTAAAGTTGAACCAAATATGATTTATTCAAATGAAAAAATTAGAAACGAAACTATAGAACGTCATCATTATTATGATGTTGCAATTTGGAATTGTGGTATTAAATCAAATTCTATTATTAAACAACTAACTGATCAAAGAAGTGTTCCTGTAAATGAAAACTTTATGTTTAAAGATAATGTATATGTTGTTGGTGATTTAGTTGCTTCTAAAGAAATTGGTCCCCCAACTGCACAAAATGCAAAACAACAAGGTGAATATCTTGCAAACCACTTTAATAATGATTTTAAAAGTAAACCATATAAATTTATTGAAAAAGGTAGACTAATACATACAAAAGATAGTATAATTGTAGATTCTCAATTAGGTGTTTTTAGTATGCCTAAAATTATGGAACCAATATTTGATTATTTAACTGGTTCATAAAAATTGATTTATTTATTTTTTAATTTAATTATCATATATAATAAATCAAATGGATCCATTTACAGATTATAGAAAATTGGCTCAATTAAAGCATCAAAAATATAAAGAAGAATTAGAAAGAAAAGAAAGAGAAGCATTAGAGATGATTGAAAATGAAGTCGCAGAAAAATTAGCAGAAGAAATGAAAATACAAGATGAGATAAATCATGTTAATAATTTTATATTACAATTAGATAATTCGATAATTTCATTACAAGAATCTGATGATATTTTCTTATCACTTGAATTAATTAAAACTCAACTTGATTCTATGATAGATTTGATCAAGATAAATAATAAATTAAAAGAAGTTCAAGAATTAATTATTACATTTGTTCATACAATGAATAAAATATCTGAAAATAAAAAAAATAAATCACCAAAATATGTTAATAATTTACAAAAAATTATTAAAGAAATTATTGTTTTGTCAGAAGTTGATATTGATATTGAAATGATGGATACAACTGATGATGAAAAATTTGCAAAAGAATTACAAGATAAATTATATAAATCAGAAGATACAAATTGAAAATAATTGAAATATAATTATACTTAATTTGATTAACATTACTTTATACACATGCAATACAACAATATACAGAAATCAATTAGATTATCTTTATTAGATCATATTGATGATAATGATAATAATGATTTATTAGAAAGATTCTTAGAATATTGTATTCTAAAACCAGAATTAAATAATCTATGGATGGTAATTGGTGCGACCAATAAAAATAAAAATGATAATGAAAGACTAGGAAAAGAATATGATTTATCAATAGATTCTGAAACTAATTATCCAGAATCAGCTGATGAATTAATTACTCTTGGAAATGAGAATAATAGTATATATGATAAATTAAATCATATCTTAAATAGAAAATTTAGTCAAATTATATTTGACTGGTCCGTAACTAAATTTATCACAAATGATGATTTAGAAAAAATATTACCAATACTTGGTGAACTATTACAGAAAGATGGAAAAATATATATTGATGAATTTAGTTCATGTCCATATGGTGGATGCATTGGAATACTTTGGACAGAAAAAGAAAATGATAAATATATTTTACAAACTCAAGTATATAATCAAGGAGTACAACATTATACAATGGAAAAAAGAAGAATATTAAAGAATGAAAAAGATAGATTTACAAATAAGAGACAACAATTTGCTATTAGAGATTCATATACTGGAAACACATTTAAAGATATCGATCTTGGAAAATTATTTGATAATATGAATGAAGATGGAACTTTTAATGAAGAAATGTTTAAAAATATATATTCATATAGAAATGAATCATTTTTAATATTAGCAAAACTTTTTACTAAAAATTTTAAGATTGAATCTTGTGAAGATAATAATTATCCCAGTAATGCGGAAAGAATTACAAAATATTGGATAATTACTAAAATTAATTAATTTATAAGATAATAATTATATATTATATATATGATTAAAGAACCTTTCTTTAATGGTCCATTTGTACCTAAAAGCGAAATAGTAAAACCTATACATATTTTACCTCCAAAGGAAGAAGTAAAAGTGATTTTTAAAAATAAAGAAAGATGGAATTATGCTACATGTACTAAATCAACAAAATTTTTTAAATTAGATAGAGATTTTAAAGATGCTAACTTAGAGGGAACCCCGTTTTATTTTGATTATAGAATTAAAAAGAATTAATCTATAACTTTTAGAAATCTCAAATCTTTCTGTAATATAAATTTTTTATAATCTTCATTTATATTAATAACTGGAATCAATAATTTATGCATTTTATTTTTTGATAATGTAGTTAAGATATCATAATCAATATTATCTCTTCCATCATTAAGTAAAGTACTTCTAGAAGTAAATTCATCTTTATTTGTATTTTTAATTTCAATAAATATTGGCTTTGTATATCTATAATTTTTTGATATATCAACAAAATTACTACTTGTTTCACAAGAATTAGATTTAATATTATACCATATTTTATTATCTTTATTACAAAATAATCTATACTCATTATAATATGAATTGTTTTTTAAATAATTATTATTGTTATGAATAAATAATGTTAATCCAGAAAACCAAACTGATATAATATCATTAAAATTTCTATAATTATTTAATAATTCTAATAAATTTTCCTTAATTGTATAAAAATCACCATCCCACTTAATTTTTTTATTAAACGAAGCTTTGCTTGCGGTCCAATTATAATAATTTGTTAATGTATTATTTTTATTTATAGTTTTTAAATTATCAATATGTTCTTTTCCAACACGTGGAATATTTATTTTATATTGATATACAAATACATTATCATATTTCTGTTCTAGATCAAGAATTATATTTAAAGTATTATCAGATGAATTATTATCTACTATAATAATTTCATCTACTAAATTAACAATATCTAATATACATTTTTCTATAGTACCTTCTTCATTTTTTATCCTTATTAAAAATGAATAACCATTTTTTTCATTTTTGCAATTTGATTTCTGAATATCATTTATAACATCATTTATATTATCTACTATTATATTACCTATTTTTTTCTTATTAGTATCTATTTTTTTATCAGTTAATTTTTCACTATCTGATTTTTCGATATGTATTCTTTCATCTGTTAATTTTTCATTAGCTAATTCTTTATTATATATCTTTTGATTATTTATTCTATAATATAAATTCTTATTCATATATATATATGGAAAAAAAATATATAAGTAGTGTTATTTTTGATGAAAAAATTAAATTTACAAAATCTGATAATATTATTATTAATGCTTTAAGAAAGAAAGATATTAAAATAGATATTAATAATTATATTAATATATCTGAGTATGATTTTGCATATGATTTAAATACATATATATGTATGTCTACCGTATTAAAGAATATTTTATATAAATTTAGTAAAGTAAATGAGAGAATTTCATTTTTAAAAGATTTATTTAAAAATGAAGAAGTAATAATTATTTCATCTGGACCATCTAGTGCAAATATAACAGAATCTGAATTGAGATATATATCTGATAATTATATTACAATTTGTGTAAAATATGTATTAGAAATTTTATTAGAAAAAAATATTAAACCAACATTTTTTGTATATAGTCAATATTTATCTAAGAATAATGTTGAATATTATTATGAATTATCAAAAGATATAGTAACAGTTTTAGGAGTAGATAATTATAATAAAAACATTAAGTATAATAAAAATATTAAACATTTAATAGAAGTATATTTAATTCCCGCTAAAGGGCATTTACATAATTTTAATTTATTAAAAAAGAATATTGATTGTATAACATGGAATACAGATAAAAATAATAATAAGACATATACAACTCTTCATACTATGTGTGAATTAGCAATACCATTATGTATTCATTTAGGTATATCTAAAATATATACTGTCGGATGGGATCAAAAAAATATAGGTGATAAATCATATTGTGATAGTAATATTAATAATGAAGCTTTTATTCATATTGATAAAATAAATAAAACTGAATTTGATTATGTTCCATATATAAAAAAAATATTAAATGATAAAAATATAGAAATTTACAAAATTAAAGAAAGTCCAATATTATTAGAATATAAAAATATATTTAGTTAAGAAATTTTTATTTCATTTTCTAAAGTATTTAAAAGATCTAAATCATATTTTTTTTTTGAATTATTAATGAATTTAAATTTTAAATTAATTGGATGAATAAATAGTTTATTTTCTAAATAAATATCAATATCAATTAACTTTATATTTTTGAAGAAATCTACAGTCATCATATTATATCTTGAGTTTGGATTTTCATTTAATAAATAATTATTGATACCTCTATCTTTTTTACATCTTTTATTATGAAAAAATGCAAATTCTATTTTTTCTACATGTGGATGTTTAAACATTTCATAATTTTCTGTTTTATAAAATCTACAATTGTTATCATATTTAAATAAAAGTGTATCATAACCACCAGTACATTCATCATTTAAATTTATATATAACTTATTTTTAAAATCAAATAAATTTATTCCTCTAATTCCTATACAAAAGATATCTCCTGAATTTCTAATAAAGTCTTTAATATTACTTAAAGTTTTTGGAAAAAACAATTCATCATCATCTACTTTAATACAATATTTTTTTGTTGTTTTTGATAATGCAAAGTTATAATAATATACTAAAGAATGTACAGAGTCTGAAGGAGCTTTTAGATAGTCCGACGAATTTGGTGGATGAACAATTGGTATATATTTATATACTTTTACTTTTTCTGGGTATTTTTTCTCTAGTTCTACTAATATTATTTCAGTATTATCTATTGAATTATTAAATACACATATAATTTCATCAACTTGGTCTATAATTGATAATATTGTAGCTTCTAAATAATCTTCTCCATTTTTAATTCTCATAAATGCCGAAATACCATCTTTTCTTTCTACGGTATCATTAAATAAAATAATTGGATTTTTTTCAATAATCATAATATATATATATATATATATTATAATTTGAATTAAAGTAACATTTACCATATGTAAAAATTTTATTAAAATCAAATAATTTTATTACTTATATTATATATATATATATATAATAATATCATTTTAAATATTTTAATAAGATAAAAAAATATTTATACTTATTCACGAATGATTATATGAATGAAAATAATAAATTATGAATAGAACATTCACAAGAATTAGAACAAAAATATTATAATAAAGAATTATTAAATGATAGTAATTTAATAAAAATAGATAAATAATATAACAAAAATGTCAATATTATCAGAATATAAATATATATTAATATACATATTTATGTTATCTTATAATCAATTAAAAGAAAAATTTTTTATTATTGCTGGTCCAAATGTTATTGAATCAGAAGAGCATGTTTTATTCATGGCGAAGCAATTAAAAGAAAAATATTCTAAATATAATGTTAATTTTGTATTTAAGGTATCTTTTGATAAAGCAAATAGAACATCTTTAAATTCTTATCGTGGTGTTTCATTTGAAGAAGGCCTTAGAATTCTTAAAAAAGTTAAATATGAAGTTGGAGTTCCAATTATTACAGATATTCATGAATCATGGCAAGCTAAACCAGTCGCAGAAGTCGCAGATATTTTACAAATTCCTGCTTTTTTATGTCGTCAAACAGATTTACTAAAAGCTGCTGCAGAAACTGGTAGAATACTTCATGTAAAGAAGGGTCAATTTGCTTCAGCGGATGTAATGCATAAAACAAAAGAGAAGTTAATAGCATTTGGAAATCCTAATGTAATTTTATGTGAGAGAGGTAATTCATTTGGATATCAAGATTTAGTAGTTGATCCTAGAAATCTAGTATGGTTAAAGAGTTCTACAAATTTAGTAAGTATGGATATAACACATTGTTTACAACAACCTGCGCAAAAGATGTCAGATGGAACTGTTCAATCTGGTGGATTAAGAGAATTAATTCCTTACATGGGTAAAATGGCTGTTAGTTTAGGAGTGGATGGAATCTTTATGGAAGTACATGATCGTCCAGATGAAAGTTTTTGTGATGCACCAACACAATGGCCATTAGATAAGTTAGATTGGTTATTAGAATTTATTGGTGTTAATATTAAAAAAGTATTTTATGAAAAATGTATTTTATGTAAAAATGTATTAAATAATTTTAATGTAATTTATTCCAAAAAAATTAGAGGTGATATAAATAGTAATTGTAAAATTGTTGAATGTTTAAATTGTAAACATATTCAACTACTTGGTTTTAGAGAAAACCTAAAACAACATTATGATGAAGATAATCAAAGTAACGATATTATCAATACATTTAATATAACTATTGATAATATTATAAATAAAGAAAAAATAGAAATTAAAAGAAGATCTAAATATCTAGATATAAATATGAATAATTGTTATAATATATTAGATATTGGTTCAGGTTATTGTTCTTTTGCAAAAAATATATCTTCTAATAATATTAATGTTACTTGTATGGAACCAAGTAAAAAAAGATCTGATACTGGTAAAAAAATAAATAACATTTTAATAAATGATAATATTACTATAATTAATAAATATTTAGATGATGAATTTGGTGAAATAAATGAAAATAAATATGATATAGTAACTTTATGGCATGTTTTAGAACATTTAGATGATAAATTTATAGATACAGTTATTAAAAATATGTATAAATGTTGTAAAATAGGAGGAAAAATTATTATTGAAGTTCCAAATGGAAATGACGAATTATTTAAATTTGATAAATATAAAGAAATTAATTATATGATTCATCATATATCATATTGGACAGAGAATACATTAATCCAATTAATGAAAAATAATAATATAGATAATTATAAAATTAATTTTGTTCAAAGATATAGTTTTAAGAATTTTTTAAATTGGTCTTATAATTTAGGTGAAAAACAAAATTGTGACATGAATAATGATGAAGAAAATCTTGATTGGTTAAATGCAAAAGTTAAATCAAAAAATACTGATGGTATTTTATTAATTATAAATAAGTAATATCAAATTATTATTTATTTAAAAGATAACTAATATTAATATTAATATTAATTATTATGAGTAAGATTTTATGTTGTATTCCAGCGCGTTTAGCATCAACTAGACTACCAAATAAGCCATTATTAAAGATTAATGGAAAGACAATTATAAATTTGGTATATGAACAAGTATTAAAAGTCAGACATAATTTAGACGTAATTGTATTAACAGATTGTGATGAAATTAAGAATGAGGTTAAAAGTTTTGGAGGTAATGTAGCAATTATAACCGAAGATTGTTTAAATGGATCTGAGAGAATTATAACATATTTAAAGAATAATAATATTACATCTTATGAAATTATATTAAATGTTCAAGGAGATGAACCATTTATAAATCATCTGAATATAGAAATAGCAATTTTTAATTATTTAGTAAAAAGTAAATCACCGTCTTTAGTATGTTCAACATTATATTATGAAACAATGGATAAAGAAGAGGTTGATTCAAGATCAAGAGGTAAATTAGTATTAAATAAGAATAATGATATTATGTATTGCAGTAGGAATATCATTCCTGCAACAAAAAACAATATGTATAATTCAGATATAGTTTATTGTATTCATGTTGGAATCTTTGTATTTAAGTATGATTATTTAATAAATGAATATATGAAGGAGAATACATACTTACAATTACAAGAAGATATTGAATGGTTAAAGATAATAGAACAAGGATTTAGTATTAATGCTGTTAAAATTGAATTTGGTGAACGTGGAGTAGATACAATTGAAGATTATAATTATTTAATTAAAAAATATCAAAAATCGTTTAGTTAGTCAGTTATCTAGTAAAAAAGTAAACTAAAAGATTCCAATAATTCTCTTATTATTTAAAATAGGGACATTGCCTTTTGATTCTTTTTACATTTATAAATAAATTTTTTTAAATCAGTCTCATAATAATAATTTATTATTATCCTTCTTTAATAATCCTATAGCCATACTATATGTAAAAACGCAATCAAAGTTAAAAATAACTAATTTTATTATAGTCAAAAACTAAAGTAACTACTAAGAATCTTTAGTTTTTAGCGGTAGCATAAAGTGCTATAATAAAAAATTAAGAAACTCTTCTAAAAAAAGAGTTCTTAATTTCGGTACTTTACGATATATATATTATATATATTATATATATATATATTATATATGAGTATATATTTTTTAGCAAATAATATAGATGTAATTAAATTAGTTAATAAAACTAATTTTAATGAAAATGATTTATTAATAACATATAATAAATGTGAGTATTTATATAATATACCAAAAATATATAATCATAAAAATAAAATTCACATTATAAGAACGGGTCATAATTTTTTATTTTATGATAATAAAATTTCTAAATATTTGGATAACTGTATAAAAATCTATATAATAGCATTATCAATAAATGATAAGTTTATAAATAAACATATATTAAATAAATTTAATAATTATGAAATTATAGATATTTTTAATGAAAATAATATTATGGACGAATTAATAAAAAATAATTTTTTATCAAAAAAAAAACCAATCAGACCGAAAACTGA
>Ga0222712_10004056_pt1 | contig 15544 bp, 14 predicted proteins | sample C33_657DmetaG_FD_165043 | JGI IMG/M metagenome (GOLD analysis project Ga0222712, IMG submission 165043) | Estuarine water microbial communities from San Francisco Bay, California, United States - C33_657D | ecosystem: Environmental > Aquatic > Marine > Unclassified | place: USA: California... | reverse complement strand
ATGACAAAGATGAACATTACTACGACAGACAAAGACTTGTTGATATTATTAAAAAGAAATTGGCTGGTAGTTAATTCATAACTGTCTACCAACTGATAAGAGTCCTGTAATGGGACTCTTTTTTTTTCTAATTATTTGGTTTTTTCAAACATTTTTTATATATTTGTATAGTACGGGGATGATACCTCTTTTTTAAAGATTTTCATTAGTTGTGCCATGATTCATTTCATCTCCGTACATTTTTAATCACTTTCTTTTTTACCAATATATACAGTACCCCCTGCCTGTTCTCAGGTGGGGGTTTTTTATTGAGTAAAAAAAGGACCCATAAGGTCCTTAATTTATTTTTAATCATTTATTGTTTTTTGTGTGTTTTAAGACTACTTCTTGTCCCACTGACCATAACATATCGCCGCAGCCTGTTCCTGTCCGTATTCGTCAATTATGGACGAAATACAACGACTTACATATTCATCTTGAGTCTCGGAACCTGTTGGTTCAGGAATAACAAATTTTTGTTTGGTTTTAGATGCCTCTAATGGGACACAGTTTGGAACTTCCCTACCATCAACCATTTTAGTACCCACTTGAACGTAATCTTCGTAACATGGGTCATTCTCTCCTTTTTCAAGAGGTTCAAAGTCATTCTTCTTAATACCTGATAATTCAATCTTGATATTTCTAATCATTTGTAATCTATCTGTCATGATGCTATTTTTTAAAAATTGTTGGTTTGTTATTCAAATACATACTCGTATAGTTTTCATGTATCCAATCGGCCAGTTGGTAATGTGATACACCCAATTGTTTATTCAATTGACTACTCATTAATCTATCGAAGTAAATTGCTTTATTATACTTCTTTAATTCATGTTCTGTTGGTGGTGGTAATTCTATATTCATGTTATAATCCTTTATGATTTTTTAGTTTCTTATTCTCTTCTAAAAGTCCATCAACTCGTTTTTCTAATTGTTGGATTTTAATATTCAATTCATGTATTTCTTGTTTCAAATCGTCTATAATATTCTTGTATAGACCGATAGATAATTCAAGGTTCTTTAAAACTTGATTGTCCGTCTCAGCGTCACTTCTTCGTTTCCCAAGAAAGAAACTTGCGACAGCTGTTAACATGTTACTTACAATTAATATTAGTTCTGTGTTCATATCTTAAAATTACATACAACCTTTACATGGGTCATCATAATGTGCCCTGTCACTGTAAACAGGTATAGCACCATCATTATATCTTCTATAAGCCCAACCATATCTTGTTGTATGGTTAAGTGCGATAGGTGTAGAGTATTTATCATTCTTATCAGGTACCATGCCATCCAAAGTAGAATATTGGTCGTATTGAGGGAACTTACCTTGACCATATCCTGTGATTAGATAATCCTGTAAACGCATCTTATAAAAGTCTGCCCTTTGTTTTTGGATACTTCTCATGTACTTCATGGCCTCAAGATCAACTCCGTTTCCGAACTCACTCGTACCAATTTCCAATCCGCGATTTAAAGTTTTTATGTGGATATGGGGAATTGCGGTTTGATAAGCCTCTTGGATTAACCATGGTTGTATATAGGTGTTAACTAATTCTGTTTCATCACTATTGAAAGTATTACCTGTGGCAGATACTTGTGATAGGATGTGATTATAAAATTTACTACCTAAAACTCCTTGAAGCTGTGTATCCTGCGCAATCTGAATTTCACTTTTTAAAAGGTCAGAGTCAACCAACTTGTTGATTGCGGTAAATGATTTTATTTTTTGTTCTGATATTAATAAAACTCCCATATTATGCGATTTGTGTTGGTTGTTGTGGTTTATCTTCTACTACTGGTTTTTCAATAACATCACCAACTTCAAATATTGATAAAGGTTTAATTTCAAATGTAGTAGGTCTTTGCGTTTTCAAAGACATCATTTTATTGAATGTAGGAAGTAATTCGTTTTGATAAGGTTGAATTACAGTCTTTCTGAAATACTCCGTATGTTCTGTCAGTTCTTGTGCTGATCCGAGCTTACCTGCGGTACTGATACCGAATAACTCACCACTTGATACTCTATGTCCTGATAAGATTGAACGAGTAATGTCCTCATATACTTGGGCATAGTAACCATCGTTACTTGATGCTGGTATCTGTGTGATTCTTGGTGATAATTCAGCACTCTCGTTGAATGAAATAATTGGTCTACCTGCGTTATTAACTGATGAGAATTGTTCTTCAATACTTCTTGTAAGTAATCTCATCTCATCAGATGATGGAACACCGTTCACAAAATCTATCCATAGACTTGGCAACATGCCATTCTTTAGATTATTTGCGTGGAACTCTTTTATGTTCACATCAATTTCAATTGCTGCCAAAGCACCACTATAATCAGGATGTGGGTAATAACTATTGTTTGGTGTGTAAGACTTGTAGTAGTAAATTTGTGATGGTTCACCATCTTCTTGATTGAATGTATCATATTCAAGAACAGGGAACTTTTTGATATTGGTCCAATCTGCTGAGTAATAATATTTTTCAATCTCATCAGTTTCAGGATTAATTTTACCACATCTAAGTCTTGAAAAATCAGCATGATAAATTTCAGCGATAGTCTTTCTATCTCTTGACCAGATTATGTTAAGTGCGTAGCCCCCAAATAAAACTAAATCTAACGCACATTTACGAAATACGTCAGATATGTTTTCTTTTTTATTTACAAGGTTAACTGTACTCATTGGATTATTTAGCGAAACCATCCCATCACCACATATTTGTTCTCTCTTTGCGGTTATAATAGATTTATGGATAGCACAATTTTGGTATCTACTAATTAGATATTGTGGCATGTGATTATCGCCACCATATAATATCCATGGTCTTCTATCGAAAGTCTCTGAAAATATCGGTAAAATTGGTTCTTGACGAAATCCAATCTTCTTCATTTGGTATTTTGATTTTTCTTCACTCATAAATTTAACTTAAGTATATATAATTTTCATTATCTTCATTAGGGGAAATATATTCAACAAATGGTGATGGTTCACTATTACCAACCAATTCAGCCATTCCTGTGAAAACTTTTGATGTACCGTTCCCGTAAATGTTTAATTCGTACTGACCTTCGTAATTGAGGTCATTAGTACTTAAATCCAATACAATCTCACAATAACGAATATTGTCAGCGTATTGGGATGGATTAGATGTATTAACTGTATAACTCTTAACTTCTTCAGACATGACATGTGTGAAGGTTAATGTATAACCTGTAAAATCTGTTCTTGAGTTGTTATTGATATTCATCACCAACTCATTCAATTGTCCTTTTTGTATTATTAACATAACATGTATATATATCCCTATTACTAAATATAAAAAAAGTTTAGTTGGAATGGTATATTATAAAAAAAGGAGTGGTCACCCACTCCCTTTTAAGAGATATAGAAATTCAGTCCACCACAGACCTACGATTATCCACTGATTGTAAATCCTGTGAAAACAGTTGCTAAAGCACCTGTGATAACTCTTGCTGGTTCTGGCTCCTGGCCTTGAAGCGTAATTTCTACGCCGTTGCGATCTGCTACGTTTACTCCTGTACCTAAAGTACCTGCTGAAATGAATAAGCCGTTGTCTTGACCTAACAAGTACTGAGTCCCGTTTTGGTCAATTGCTACAACTTTTAATTGGTCATTCTTCGCCATAGCATAAACTAAATCCGCTTTGTCTTGATCGTATCTGTAGAATACCATCAAAAGTTCTTGAAGGAAGAACAAGCTACCATTTTCAAATGACTTTGAAATAGTTTGAGTTAATGAACTTGTGTTACGTTTCAAATCGAAGCCGTATAAAGTACCATTACCTGTTACACCTGTTACCTCATTGTTTGCGTTGTAAGTCACACCTGTGATTGTAGCTCCAGAAGTACCACCTAAGATATAAACCTTTTGGATACCTCCCAATGAGTCACTACATCCAAGTTGAACACCACTATTAATGAAACATGTTGACATATATATATGTATTAATTTTTTTCGTTTATTTTAAAATGGGAGGACTTTCACCTCCCTTGTTTTTATAATTCGATATTACAATCCGTTAACTGCGAAGTAGTTGGTTGAACCAAATTTAGCGATTTGCGCACCATAAGAATAGTTAGAACGACCCTTTAATACGTCAAAATCTTTTGAGTAGAATACATCGATTTTTTCAGCATCGGATAATAAATCCGTACCAAAAAATGTGTATCTAGCTGGTAAAATACAAACGTAGTTGTCCGTTATACCTATGGTTGGGACCACCTTCACCGTACTATTGGGATGAATCGCGTATGCGTTAGCCATATCACCGATAGACTTAGATCCGTTAATGTAATTTTGGAAGTAGTTCGCAACTGTTAAAGATTGAACATATTTACGGAAATTCGCAAATGAAAGGAACACTTTTAGGTCATCTAAAGCTTGAACGTTAGAATCTAAAGCGTTGATTAATTTATCAACTTCATAGATTGGATTTGCGTTAGTTCCGTAAGCAACTGCTTGGTTGAAAGCGGTACCAGATACAGAAACACCAACACCTGTTTGACCAGATTTAATTAAAGTTTTTAAACCATCGAAACAATCACCACCAGCTGTAGTTGCTGTCCAAATCTTAGTTTCAACTCTTTGTTGAATTTGTTCTACTAAGTTTTGTGCGATATAATTTTCGAAAGGTGCTGATTCATCTTCAGCAATTTGTCCTGGATTTAAGAACATAGACAAATATGTGTCATGTAAATCCTTTGAACACCACTCCATATTTACCTTTTCTGAACAAACAGTTAGGTTTCTTTGAGTGTATGTAGTTGAACCAGATGCGTTCCAACCACATGATCCTGCTTGGAAAGCTGGAGTAGAGTCTAATAAGTTAAGTGATTGAGAACCCTTAACACCAACTCTTTGAGTAATTTCTTTAACTGTAGTAGCACCAACTAAAGCTTTTGTTAACAAAGCACCACCTACCTCATCGGTAAATCCGGTGATTGAACTAACTACATAAGCGAAATCATTTTTTGAATAATTTTTCATAATCTTATTTTTTTGTTTAATTTTTTATTTTTTTCTTAATTGAAGAATTGCGTTAATTCTTGATTCTTCAACATTATTATCAATTTTTGAAAATTCTGTTTTACCATTTGGAATTGGTTTTCCTGCTGGTTCAGATTTATAAGCACTAAACTCAGCACTCATAGCTTCCATTTTCTTTTCCATGTTCTTCATTTTCTCAGAAACTTTTTTCATCATTTCTTCTAATAAAGAGTAAATTTGTTTCATTGATTCTTCATCAACTTCAACTTCTTCATCGATAGCTTCTTCGATGTCTTGTTCGTCTTCCATCATGGTTTCAATCTTAACGATAATACCATCTTTGGTTTCAACCTTAGTTCCATCAGATAACTCATGGGTCCCATCAGGGGCCATTATCTCGGCCTCGTCAGTTACAACTTTAACTTCAGCGCCTTCAACTAATTCTTCACCAGATACTTTGATGACAGTTCCGTCAACTAATTTTGCGTCCATGAATATTTCTTTAACAGCTACAATTTCACCATCAGTAACTTCAATACTGAAGTTTTCAACTAAACGATACTTACCTGATTCTAAAGCAACTCTTTCAAATTCTTCATTTAACTTAGTGATTTTCTCACCAACTTTAAGGTCTGAAGTTTCTAAAATCGTATTATCTTCCAATTTGAAAGACTTTAAAACAGCTTGTTCGTCAGCCAAAAAACCGAATTGTTTCATTAAATTTTTAATCTCAGCAATTGCTTTTTTAGGGTTTGACATAATTTATTTTTTTGTTTTTGTTTATTTCCTCTACTTCTAAATATAAATTTGTATATATTAGTCCAGATTTTTTAAAAATAATGTGGATAACTTTTTTTTGGTAGTTTGAAATAATCTTTTTATCTTTGTGGAACAAAAGATAAAAACTCAGGTTATAAGAGGATAAAACCATAATAGTCATGACAACATTAGAACATTACCTCCACAACGTAACAACCTTCTATTCATTGAATAAGGAAAGTATTTACAACGATTTTTTAGACACTAACACACATAAAAGAAAAGATATACCCTATGAATTGTTTGTTATAGCAATTTGTGATAGTGGTAAAAAACCATACTCAAAAGATATGTATGAATGGTTTAGTGAAAATCATCAATTAATAAAAGATAGATGGAAAGACCACCAAGATAAATGTGATTTATTTGAGTTTATGTTAGAACTTTACAAAGAAGTAGTTTAAATAATAAGGGTCCCAATTGGGACCCCATTTTTATTCTTTTATATTTTTTAATAAGTCAGAAAGTTGTTGAAGGAACATGTACTCCTTTGAAAACTGTTCTACCTCTTCGAAAAATCCCGAAACTGAGTAGCCAGCCAAAGAACCGTCTTTAACTTTTTTCCAAACTTCATCGTTGCGAACCTTCATAGACACAAACCATGTACCGATTGGTAGGTCACCAAAACCATACTTGTTTGATTTATCATGTTCGTCTTCCTTAATCCATGACTCAATCACATATACATCCTGTTCAGCTTTACCATTATGTTCGGTGTCAGCATTATCAAGATATTTCTTTCTCATGAACTTTTCTTGAATCTGAGAAATTGTCTCCTTTGTGAAAAATACAAAGTATGGGTTTCCGTCTTTATCCTTACGGAAGATTCTTTGATCAGGAACCATACAAGGTCCTAACAAAATTCTTTTTTCTTCATCTTGTGTTTGGAAGTTCTGTCTTGACATCTTCTCAGCTTGAAGTTTTCTTAACTTACGTTCAGCCCATCCTAAAGCCTCTTTACCACCCCAACTATCATACATTAATTTACCACATCCGTCTTCATATGACTTTGATGATTGTAAATCTACTTTATGTCTTGATAGATATGAGTACATTCTCATGATGGTTTCTTCTGTGATAGGTTTACCATCGGCAAGTTGATTGGCTCTAATTTTACCTACTTCAGTTCCACATGAACCCCATCCATTCTCTTCAACCCATTTTAATACCCTTTTTGCGTTATCTCTAACAGCTTGTGGATAATCAGAATATGATTGGAAGTTATTCTTGGTTTTACCTGTTTGTATTTGGTCTACATAAGCTGGTAAACCACCTACATCATAACCCAAATCTTCTTCAGTTATTGGACCACCAACAACCCATGCGTCACATGTTCTTGCTGCCGCACATTTAAAATCAAAAGCTTCACAATAACCTAAATCACCCGCTTTAACTGTATCCCATTCATTTGTGTCATTAATTCCACTTGCGATACAATCTAACATGTTTTTAGTTTGTACGAAAAACGCACAATTACCACATCTTGCTTTCTTTGCTGATTCAACATCACCACCAAACATCTTGGCCTTTGCTTTCCAATAATCCTCATTTGGTTCATTTGGATTTAATGGACCATAATGTGCTATGTTAATTGCTTTCTGTCTATTCTTTAAATTGGTTGCCACATCTTGTGTTGCTTTTGGACAACCTTCCTCAAACTTCTCTTTTGATAATCCTAAGTTTCTAATTGTTTCAGGTGATGGGTTAGCAAGTGTCTTTGATGTAACAAGATTTGGTTGATACCAATCTGTTCCCAAATCAGATGAACGACCTGCGTCATCCTTAATCTTGTTGGTACCGATAGATGATTTATTTCTAATAGCACCTTCGTTCTTATAAAGGATTTTAAACCAACGGTGACGACAATTGAACCCACCTCGGTAGAATTTAGGTTGTCCGCCAAATCCACCATCATCAGGATCACTATTTGGATTTAAGGTATTAATCTCCTCAATTCTCCAAACGTAGTTTCTATTCAATAATGTTCTACAATATTCTCTTGTTGTTGGAATAATCTCAGATTCATTTATATTTGATGATAAACCGTATTTGTATCTGGTTCTATAAAAATCAGTATCTTCTGAAGACTCATCATTTGGTGTTGTTGCGTCAAGACCAAACTCATGATGACCCATTTCTGTGATTGATTCAATCTCCCATCCATTATCTAACAATTCATGTTCAGGTTGTCCTTTGGACATAAACATGTTAATGTATTTGTCATCCTCACCTTCAGGTACATGGAAGTCCTCAGGTTTTTGTTTATTGAAGAAGACATAATCATACTCAATTGCTGGTTCTGATACAAGGGAAATAAAATCTACCCCTGATATTTCATCATCATCTTCTATTCGTAGTTCAAATACTTTATCTTTTTTCATGTATTAAAATATAAACGTTTTAATTATAAATATCAACGACCTTGTCCGCGATACTTTTTAGGTCTTTCTGACTTTGGTCCGAATGACTTTTTACCTGTAGGTTGTGATTTTCTTTTACCGAAGGATACTTTATAAGAACCTCCACTTGATTTTCCCTTAGCCATATTATAGTGTACTTAAGTCTTTTAATCTTGCTTGACGTTGTGCGTCTGTTGTCAATTCACTTGATACCACATACGTCTTTATTATTGTTGGTGATTGGTCTATTGTTGGATTGGTTACATTTGGATTGTCATATGTAGCACCACCAACTCCTGAGTTGAATGATGTTCCACCACCCATTTGATTCATCATACTTAACATAGGTCTGAACATGGTAACAGCGCCTGCTGTCATGACAGCTTCTCCATTTGATAATCTAACAGGAATACTATCACTTGTTGCGGTACCAGGTCCTGTAACAACACCACCTGTAGCATAACCTTTTCCTAATGATTGTGCTGAGTTCGCACCCGCTGGTGAAGCCTCGCCACCTGAACCACCTTTAGATAAGTCTTTTGGACCCATTCCAAATAAGGTTTTAAATTGTGCTACCGCTGTTCCAATTGTTCCGATAAATGTCGCGATTGCGATAACGTTTGCGGGGAAAGGAAGTTTCGCAGCTTGACCTAATCCTTTGAATTGGTCAGCAATTGCTGATATGGTTGTTGCTAACGCAAGTCCTTGTTGAACTTTGATTAACGCCTTACCAGCTGCGGTCTCTTCACCCATGGCTACACCTAAAGCACCTATTGAATCAGCCAACATGTTAACAGCATCTCTGTTCTTCTGTCTTTGTTCAATAATATTTTTTTCTGTAGCAACTTCATTTTCTTTAATTGCTAAAGTATATCCTTCCTCAATTGCTTTCTTTCTATCGTAATAATTTTGGTCTTTTTTCTCCTTATCAGCATATAACTTCTCAAGGTTATCAAGTTCATTTCTTCTATCAATTTCAGCCTGTTCTTTGAACACCTGACTTCTTGCTTTAATCTTTGCTACCTCAGATTGAAAGGATAAATCAATTGCTTTAAGTCTATTGTCTAAACCTAATTTTCTTGTTTCTCTTTCGTATTGAACCTCATTATATACGTTTTCTCTATTCTTCTTCGCAATCTCTTTATCAACGTTAGCAACATCTTTTTTGTATTGTTGATTTACAGCAAGTTTGGCTTTCGCCTTGGCTTCTTCTGAAGCTTTGCTCTCATCAATTGCTGCGAGTGCGTCATCTCTACGATTCTTAGCCTCTTCCTCCATTCTTGTTTTTTCATCAGCAATCATGGAAGTTTTAATATCCCTTGTTTGTTTAGCAAGGTCTTTATCGGCGTCTTCTTGTAGTTTCTTAATATTATTATTAAACTCTTTAAGTTTTAATTCATAATTCTTTTGAGTTTCATTTCTTAATTCTTGTTTTTTCTTGTCAGTAAACTTGGTATTATTAATGTCTTGAATTTGATTTTTATAATCCTGTTCTAACTTAAGTTTACCTTTTTCATTCTCATCCTTTAAACGTAATAAAGCGTTCTCATTTTGGATAGAATTTAATCTCTTTTCGTAGTCTTGATTTAATTGTGTAGCTGCGTCGTTTGCTTGTTTAATCTTGTCATTCGCAGCTTTCTTATTATCATCCGCTTTTTTCTGTCTATCTTTGTCAGCTTGATTAATTTCATTATCGGCCTTATCTCTGTAAGCCTTTAATAAAGCTTGTTTGTCTTTTTCAGATTTTGTCTCATCAGCGTTTAATTCAAGAACCTTCTTGTTATAATCAATATTGGCTTTGATTTTACGTTGAGTATATTCGTCATATTTGTATCCTTGAGAATCTAATAATTCTTCTTGTTTCTTAACATTCTTTTCTAACTGTTCAAGTGCTTGTTTGTTCGCTACCTCTTTGTTATACTCTTTCATGTTACCAGTAACGTAAGCAAGGGTCTTAGCTAAACCTTCTAAAACATATGTTAAAGCTCCACCAATCATGTCAATAATAGGTTGGATTGCTTTACCCAATATGTCAAATAAAACACCGAATTTACCTACAGCATCTTGTAATGGTTTGAAAGATTGGAACGCTTTCATTACAGCTGCCACCAATAAACCTAAAATAATAACCAAAGCACCAATACCTGTAGCAGCAATTGCGTTCTTCAAGATTGGGAATTGTTTGGTTAATTGAAGCATCGCCGATTTTGCGTTCTTTAATCCATCGTCAAAAAATTTAAAACCTTGTGCTGCCTTACCAATAGGACCAGGTAACGCACCTAACGCATCATCTAACTTTTTAGTACCAAATTGAAGGTCTTCTTGTTTCTCAGATAAGTCTCTGATTCTTGATGTTAAGTCATCGTATTTTTCAGCGTTGTCAGCTGTTCTATCACCTAATCCCGCAAGTTCAGTTCTTAATACTCTAATTTGTGCTGCGTAAGATTTGGTTTTTTCTTCTGTATTTTTTGTCTTCTTACCAGCTTCTTCAGTCTTATCACCTGTATCTTGAATGGCGTCACCTGTCTCTTTAATCTCTTTTTTGGTATTACCAAACGCTTCATCTAAAGCTTCAATATCACCTTTCAGTTTATCGAATAATTCAGCGTTCTCTTCAGTCCTCGCACCTAAGGACTCAAGTTGTGCTTTCATGTCAATAAGATTCTTCTTAAAGACATCGATTTGTTTACCTGTAAGTTCAATTTCTTGTCCTTGTATTTTGACTTTAATTGTAAGTTCTTTTTGGGCCATAATCTATATATGTATATATTTTAGTTTAACATGGGTTACCACAATTCGTTATTGTGAACACCGCGAGGTCTGCGAAAGGTATACCTTGTCTTACTGTACTACAATCCGCACAATCTGTTATTATATAAGTACCTGTACTTGTTACATTTTTATATGTAGTACCTAAAGCAGTATCATATTTTATATAACCAGTATCCGTCACATTTAATGTAATACCTGTAGTACCATTAAATGATGCTGTGGCCGTTGGAGTAGGAGTTGGTGTGGCTGTTGGTATTGGAACCGTAGCTGTAGGTGTTGGAGTTGGTAATGATGTAACATTAACACTTAAACATACAGGTATTACAACTCTTTTACCAATGAATCTAAATTCTAAATAATATGTTCCTGAGGTAAATCCACTTGTTGGTAAACCCATGTTTGTTGCTGTAACACTAAAGTTTGTTGCTGAACCCGAATAGGTTTGATTACCTGTTACTGCGTTTCTATCGACATATATACATCTCCATGGTTTATAATAATCTTGACCTGGTGCCAACATGTGAACAGAAAAAACATGTAATAAACCTAAATCATCAATATATTTTTCGGCGTTATTAAAATCCATAGAATATCTACTACTAAATGTCATTTGACTAGTAGTTGCTGTATATGAATTAATTGCTGCCGTACAATTAGTCATGTAGTTATCATTTATATCATGAATAATTTCTACATCGTATTGTGATCTATCATTATTTGGGTAGATGAAGTTTGTGTCTGTTCTCTGACTTATATATTTTCTTATCATATTATTAAATATCTTTGTTTTTAACAATTGTTTGTTGTTCCATCTGAATTTAATCTTATTATACCATTTACTTGTACATTATTAAATTTCCTGAATGATCCAAGTATTAGTATTTTTCCATCTGGTAATATTTTTATTAAGTTAGCAACACCAAGTTGATAAGGATCTCCTGTTGAATAAAACGCAGTTCCGAGATTAGAATTAAATGTAGTATCTAATGTACCATCTGAATTTAATCTAACCATTCCTATCGATGTAATTGTTGTTCCGTTATATTTTGTGAAGAAACCTGTAACAATTATTTTATTGTCAGATTGAACCGCTACTGATGTTACATAACGAGCATCCGCTGAAGTATTTCCTGAAAATCCTGTACCAGAAAGGAATGTACTATCATAACTTCCATCTGAATTTAATCTTATAATACCATTTTTTGTAAGACCACTATAAGTTCTAAATGATCCACCAATTATTATTTTACCATTAGATTGGAAATCTAAAGAACCAGGAACATAACCTAATGGACCAAACGCGTTTATATTAGAATTAAACGCTGTATTATATGAACCATCTGAATTTAATTTAGTAACTTCTTTAACTGAATTACCATTATATGTTGTTTGTTCACCCAATACAATAATACTATTATCTGATAAAAGTTTCATTTTATTAACAGTATTTGTAAATCCTGTACCTCCTGAATTAAATGTTGAATCAAAAGTACCGTCACTATTTAATCTACAAATTTGACCATATGAATTACCTCGATATGATGTAGCTCCTAAAACTATTATTTTTCCTGATGTATCTATTCTAAAATCTTGTATAGCTCCATTAAATCCACTACCGAAAAATGAAGTATCACCAGAACCATCAGTATTTAATCTTATAGCATATCCACCAACAGATGAATTATTATAGTAATTAAAATTACCACCAATTAATATTTTTCCTGAAGATTGTATTGCTAAAGCATAAGGAGGACCATAAAGTCCGAAAGGTGCCACTGTGGTTCCATAACCTGTTACAAATGATGAATCTAACGAACCGTCATAATATATTCTAACTAAATTATTGTTTTTAACATTCTTATATTTTTCAAAATCACCAACTATTAATAATTTATTATCAGCCGTTAATTCACATTCATATATATCAAGTGTTCCATTTCCTGTAAATCCACTACCTCCATTAAAACATGGATTTATTGTGGGTGTTGGTGTTGGTCCTGTACCTGTAATTGTAGGAGTCGGTGTTGCCGTTCCAGTCATGGTTGGTGTTGGGGTTGGTCCTGTACCAGTTGGTGTTGGTGGTAATCCTGTACCTGTTGGAGTAGGACTCGGTGTCGCTGTCATGGTTGGGGTTGGACTTGGCGTTGCCGTCATGGTTGGAGTAGGAGTCGGAGGACATGTTGTTAAAGGTACATTACTTGTCTCAACGTACACCAAATATTCAAATTTATATGCGTCAGGTCTACATGTAATTGTAACATCCTGAGTGGTACAACTCATTAAATCTGATCTGTTACTTCTACAATAAATTTGAGTTTCGTAAATTCCATTATTACCATTTAAATCATCTGTTGTATAATCTCTACGTATAATATTAACATATGTATATCTTGTTGAAGTTAACGGGAAAACACATGTTTCTAATGTTTGACCTGTGAATATGTTTCTAATAAATAAATCTTGACAGTCTGAATATTGGAAATCAAGATTTGATTCAGAAGTAGTATTATTAATTCTAAATTGAACATATGTACCTATCGTTTTTGCTGTTGGGTCATATTCATTATACGTTAATAATAATGAACCACCAGGTCCTGAACTTTCAATAGGGTATGGTCCGTAATCATCAGGTATTGGTAAGTCAGCAACTTTACATTGTTCACATGTATCGTAAGGACCACCATAAAGTAATATATTATCTACATCAAAAGCGTCTGTTGTTTGTTCAATTACTTCCCAACATTGCGTTGTATCAAACGTTACATCAAACCATCTTGATAATCTATAGAATTTACCTATTGACACATCAGGATAAAAATACATTCTAAATACTTTAAATTCTGATGGGTTATCACAATTTCTAAACCTAAATCTTGGTTCATTTGGTTGTGCTGGTGCTGCCGATAATGTTACATTATTTGTTGAACATGTTCCTGTAAACGTAGCACAATCAGGTGATACGTTAAAGAATATTTTGTTATATGGTGCCGTATTTGATTGAACCCATAAATTACCTGCTGTCTGATTTAAACTACCTGCTGGATTATAATCAATTTGGTCAATAAAATATTGGTTATTCAAATCATATTGATGTGGAATTCTGGTTAAAATAGCCCATTCATCTTCTGAAACTTCCCATATTTTATATGCCCATCTTTCTTGAGTACCAGAGTTTACATAAGATGCGGTAAATCCACTAGAGTTTCCACCTAAGGCACCAATCATGTAATCATAGAAAATACTCCAATAGTAATAACTTCTTCTAATTCCTGATAATTTCTCACCCGAATATAATTTACCTGATAAATTCTCTTCACCATTATAATAAGTTTTAAACTTATATATATTACTATCACCACAATACTGATAGAAGAAATATCTAACAGGGAATTGTCTTGGTGCTACAGTTGTTTGAACAAGTTCCGCTTTGGTCAATTCAAGATTGGTTAAATTAAACCCATCAAGTTTGTTTAAGTAGAAGTATTGTTCGTTAATCTTGATTACATCATTTGGTTTCAAGTTCTTAACATCTGATAGTTTCAAATCGAAATTACCATTTAAGAATCTTGTGTTCTTGTCATATATGTTGTTTATTCTTGTTGAATAAAATGTTTCGTATGCGTCATTCTTGGTATAAGCAGAGAATGTGGATATTCCATCACCCAAATTCGCCATCTCTTCTGAGTTAAATAAGATTGATAAACTATCATTGTTAATCTTATTCTCATCAGGGTTTCCAATTGGTAGCGTATGACTCACCATGGGACTCAAATAAGGACCGTAAGCTGTCGACTGAAGGTTTACACCATTTGAAGGAGAAAGTCTGAAAAAGAAGGTATTAACGTTGTTTGATGTGAACGATTCACCTATCGTATCTAAGAAAGGTGAGAAGTTACCTAAATTGAACATTAACTTCGGTTTAGATTTTAATCCTTTGTATAAACTAACAACCGTTTCATTATCACCAACCTTTTCTGTCTCTGTCGATTGTGCGTAGTTTACTCCTAATGGAAGTTTGATGTTGGTATCCCATTTACGAATAATCTCAGGTGAGAATATTGTATCAATCTTCTTCTCCTGTGATTTGAACGCAGTTGAACCGTAATAGTTCTTCTGTCCGTATATTCTATTGTTTCTATCTTTGAATTGTTTGTTTCCATCATCACCATCTTCTTGGTCTGTTAACAATATCTCACTTTCAATAAAGTTGATTGCTGGTTCAACAGTAAATCCTTTATCGAATGACATCTTATCTGTCCAATCTACAATATTACCTGTACCCATGTAAAAATCATAAGGTTCAACAATAATTTCAAATGGATCATTTGGATTTGGAACAAATATCAAGTTAAACTTCTTAGCAATTGATGATATGAAATCTATTTGTTTTATCTTATCATCCATTACGGTACTGAAGTTCACATATTCGCCTTCTTCGAAAGCTACTTCTGTATTTGGTGTTCTTGGTTGGTATCTTAATTGTTGACCACTAATTGTTGC
>Ga0222712_10004054_pt1 | contig 15546 bp, 14 predicted proteins | sample C33_657DmetaG_FD_165043 | JGI IMG/M metagenome (GOLD analysis project Ga0222712, IMG submission 165043) | Estuarine water microbial communities from San Francisco Bay, California, United States - C33_657D | ecosystem: Environmental > Aquatic > Marine > Unclassified | place: USA: California... | reverse complement strand
AAGCCATTCAGGAACTCACCGCCCGTGTTGCCGCTCTGGAAGCCTAATATCCCATGATTACCATCAACTGGATCATCGAACGCCTTCTTGTCCGCCCGACCGAAGGCTCGCTCACCGATGTCGTAATCACCGCCGACTGGCGTTGCAACGGCACCGAAACCATCGGCACCGGCGACGACGCAAAGACCTACAGCGGCACCTGCTACGGCTCTACGTCGTTCCAGCCGCCGTCTGGTGAGTTCACGCCTTACGAGGATCTGACCGAAGCGCAGGTGCTTAGTTGGTGCTACGCCAACGGAGTCGATCAAGCGGCCATCGAAGCCAACGTCACCGCGCAGATCAACGACCAGATCAACCCTCCGGTCATCGCTCCGCCGCTGCCGTGGTTGCCGCCGGTTGTTGTTGTTGCCGATCCTGCCATCGTTGCCGATGCTCCGACCGTATGATCAAGATCGAACTCACACCGCAACAAGCCCAGCAGCTCGCCCAACTCGTTGAAATCGCCATGAAGGCTGGCGGAGTCCCCAATATCAGGGTCGGCCAGCCTATCTACGACATCATCGAAGCTGCCATCATCAACTCACAGACACCCAAATCCTCAGAGTAAATGGACGCAACCAACCACGGCGGAACGAACGGCCTAGCGATCTCGCTGGGCACCGCGGCAGCAGCCACAGCAGCCTCGCTGCTTCCTCAGCTCACCGACGGCATCCGGTTTGTCTCCGCCGTGGTTGGTTTGATTGCGGCCTGTGTTGCACTCTACAAAGCCATCAAGAAATGAAGAACACCAAGACCACTCTCGCCGGTATCGGAGCCATCCTCGTTGCCATTGGCGGCACGCTCAAAGCCATCTTCGACGGCGACCCGAGCACCTCGGTCGACCTTACTGCTACGATTGCTGCTGTCAGCGCCGGCATCGGCTTGATCATGGCTAAGGACGCTTCAGAAAAGCTGGAGATCAAGAAGCCCGAGTGAACTGGATCTACCAGATCCTGAAGGCTTTGCTGGACTGGATCCGAGAAACACCACCGCCCGATGTCGACCACGGCAAAGCACCTAAGAAGCTCAAGGCTGATTTGGATGCTCGCATTGCCGATCTTCCCGGCCTGCCAGACAACGGTGGTGATGGTCCCAAACGGTGACCCCGTGATGCTGGCTAAACCGACCAAGGCCAGCGTCTATTCTTTCGACAAGAACCAGAAGCTGGTCGGGCCGGCGACGGTTGTGATTCCTGCAGGTTGGTACGCATTACCCAAGAGCAAATGATCAACTACAAGGGCAACAAATTCGCCGGCTACAACAAGCCCAAGGCAACCCCCGGGGAATCGAAGAAGTCTGCCGTGCTCGCCAAGGAAGGCGACAAGGTTAAGTTGGTGCGTTTCGGAGATCCCGACATGACCATCAAGAAGCACTTGCCCGAGCACAAGAAGAGCTTCATGGCTCGGCATGGATGCGACAACCCCGGCAGCAAGCTGTCGGCTAAATATTGGTCCTGCAAGGCTTGGAAATGAGAACAGTCTCTTACGATTACGTGCTGCAACGCGCCTGCGAGCTTACTGGGCGCGTTTTCTCTACGTTGACGACCGAAGAGGCCAACCTCTTCCGCACGTTCATCTCCATGTCATTACGGAGCGCGTGGGAGTGCTTCGACTGGCCCGAGCAGACCGTGTATCAGCAGGAGTTCTTTGCTCCGAACTACAGCTCATCGACCACGTACTCGCAGGGCACCGTTGTCTACTTCAAGACCGAGCAGAAGTACTACCAGTACGTTGGCGCAACTGGATCCGGCAATCCTCCGACACTGAACGGCCCCAACGGCACGCTCAATTCGCAGTTCTGGGCTGAAGCCAAGCCGACATACGGCAACTCCAATGGCGAGTGGAGCACTACCAAAATCTACAACATCGGAGACATCGTACTCTATCCAGACACTCAGGAGTATTACGCGCTCTACGCTACGGCTGCTGCAGGCACTCTTCCTACAAGCACATCCTCGTGGGGACGCCTGAACAAGTTCCTGCGTACAATCAACCAGCAGACCAATCCCGATGGAACGACTAGGACAGTTGAGATTGGCGAGACGTTCAGTGTGTGGCCCGGTGACCCTCGGGTGACGTGGCGTCAGCAGGAGCCGACCTACACTCTGACTGATGCGGGAATCCTCGTTGAGGAAGAGCTGCCATATGCTTGGCTTGAGTTCCGCAAGACTCCTCCGCTGCTCTCGACTGCTGCCGAGGCTACTGCCTACGCTTTCCCGTATCGGTTCGTTGAAGTCTGCTCGCTGAAGTCCGCGGGGCAGATGCTGCGAGTCGACGGCAAGGTTGACCTAGGTACTACCTTCTTGGAACTCGGTGAGATTGAGTTGACCAAGGAGATCGACAAGGTCGCCAACCAAGAGAAGTACGTGCGCCAGATCATCGTCCCAAACCGCTGATATGCCTGACCTGCCCGACATCATCTCGACCGACGATGGGTTCAAGGGCGTCATCTCGCGCCTAGATCCCAATCAAGTTCCGCCGCAGTTTGTCAGTCAGGCCATCAACCGGACGTTTCAGGATCAGCTCATCAAGAACCGCTGGGGCATCGTGCAGCCCAAGTGGGGAGGTAAATGGAATAAAACCAGCCAGCGCTTCAGCGTGGCCTCTGGAAGCGCCAAGTGGACTCGGTCATCACCCGGTCTGGCTATTCCTACAAGCACGCTCGTTTGCTCGGACACTGTCCGCAATGTTGGCCCCATCATTCCGAATGGAACCCGAGTTGTATCCGACGACAACACCGAGTGCACGCTGAGTAGCGCTACCTACAACTTCTCGCCAAGTCCGGATGACTACTACCTCACGTACTACTCATCGACCGCTGCCTTCACAGACATTTTAGGCACCCTTCCTTTCCGCGATCCGGACACCGGCTACCAAGCTCTGATTGTCGCCACCAACGAAACTCGCACAACCGACGGTGGTCAGGGCAAGATGTACTTGGTGCGTCCCAATCAGTCGCACTTGGAAATCCCGATGAACGGGCATGACATCTACAGTCCGGTGCGCCTGATGCAGGCCACCAATGCTGTGGTCATGCTACGCCCCGGGAATGCCCGGTATTACTTTACAGGCGCTGATGTCAGCGTAGCCAACAAGACGGTCACGCTAAACGTCACTCCAGACCTGCAATCAGGTGATCGCGTTGTTGTGTTCCAAATTGGAACATCCCCAGCGCTTTGGCTTTCATCGACGTCAACCGGCCAAGGCTTTGGAATGTACGTCAACGTGAAGGCTGGTGGCGTCTGCACGTTGCATTTGAGCCAAGCAAACGCTCAACAAGGAACCAGCCCTGTTTCGCTTTCCTCTGGTCTGACTTCATCGAACCGTTACTACTTTGAGCTGTCGAACAATACCACCGGCTACGAAGTGACGGAAGGAGTCTCCGACTTCTATAACGACGGCCTTCCACTGATCATGGAAGCGTCCTATTCCGCTGGTGTTCCTGTCTCTGCATTGGACAACGGTTTCAACCGTGTCGCATCGGTGAATGCAATTGTAGCCTCATCGACTACCGACGACACGATCACCGTACCGAACCACCCGTTCGTTCCCGGCGATCAGGTCACGATCAGCAACGTGGTTTCTGGTCTTACCAACGGAATCTACTACGTCTTCCCGAGCGACAAGAACTCGCTGAAGCTGTTCTCTGGAACGTCCGAGGAAACCGACTCGTTGAACACCGCGGAGCGTGCGGTTATTACGGCCACTATTGGCCGCACCACGGCGCTTGCCACGCTCACAATCAACGGATCCGGAGTCATAACCGGAGTAAGCATTACGAACGCTGGAGCAGGCTATACCAGCGCAACGGCTACCGTGAACACAAACGGTGGCGGTGGATCTGGTGCCAACATCACGCTGACTGTGGCTAACGGAAAGGTGACTGGATACACCATCGTCAGTGGTGGCTCCGGATATTCTCCGACGCTTGCCACGATCACGATCAGCGCACCTACCACCGACGGTCTGACTGCGCTCACGGTGATCAATCAGGGCGCTGGGTACATCACAGCACCAACACTCACTCTCATAGATGGTGCCGGAGTAAATGCCAGCGCCACCGCCACGATCACCGACGGCAAAGTAACGTCGACAACCATCGTGAACCCCGGCAGTGGATATACCGCAATCACGGTGGATCCTTCGATGCCTTCGACGCTGGTAGACATCACGTCGGCGTCAATTACAGGCACGATCAAGAAGTCATCGGCCTCCGGAGCCAACGTGCCTGCAGGACGTGAGGGGTTGTACTTCCAGAACCGCTTGCTGCTGCTCTACGGACCCGACTATCTCGCAGTGTCCGACGTGCTGGATCCGCTTCACTACAGCCCGATCCTGAACGAGTTCAAGCTGAACACAGGAGCCAACGACGCCGTTGTTGCCTTGTATCCGTTCAACACGACCACGCTGATCGTGTTCAAGGAGCGTAGCATTCTCGCTGTGGAGAACCTCTACGGCGACTTGTCCACCACCCGCCTCACTGAGGTCACCCGTGAGTTTGGATGCGTCAGTCAGGCTTCTATCGCTTCCACCGGGTCGGATATCATCTTCCTGTCTCAGCGCGGCGTCATCTCGCTGAAGCAGACCGAATTTGGTATAAGCCAGTCGGTTGTTCTACCGCTGTCCGATCCTATTCAGGACGTCATCGAAGAGATCGACCAAGCCAACTGGGACAAGTCCTGCGGTGCCTACTTCAACAATCGCTACATCCTGAGCGTGCCGGTCGAAGGTGGAAACGGAACCAACCAGCGCACACTGGTCTACAACTTCCTGAACCAAGCGTGGGAAGGATACTGGGAAGGCTCGTTGCTGGTCCCGCGGTACTACACTCGCATCATCGTGGCTGGCACCGACACGCTGTGCTGGGCCGATGAAAGCGGATTCATTCACAACTTTGACCTGAATGCGCTGCAGGACCGCACGCTGGCTGGGTCCATCCAGCAGATTGCTACGACGGTCTACTTCCGCGGACACACCGGAGAGAACAACGTCGACCACAAGCAGTGGACCAACGTGCAGTTTGAGATGACATCTTGGAATCCCACGTACTCCATGAGCGCCATATTTGATGGCGTGAACGAGTCCTACACGATTTCAACCAATGAAACCAAGAGCCGCACAGCGTACTACACCTATGGCTCGGGGACATTTGCGACCAACAACTCCGGAAACAACTTCCTCGCTCCGTTCCGAGAAGACTACTCCACGCTTCCCGGTTTGCGGTGCAACACTTCCGGATTTAAGGCAGGCCTCCTGCAGTCTTTCACGCAGAAGGCTCGCCTGCGTAAGCACTCCATTACCATGCAGCCAGTGGTTACCACTACCACAGGTGCGCTCAACATCCACTCGTTGAAGTCCATCGCCATTCCTTTCAGACTCTACGGCAAAAACGACGTCTAACCTATGCCACTCTTTGTCACAGTTACCCCGGGAACCACCGTCACGTCATCCACCACGCTGGATGCCGCAACGCTCAATCTGCTCGGCACACCGAGCGTCGACGTCACGGGCACGGTCGATGGCGGTTCGTTGTCGATTAGCGCTGGATCGGTTCCGCTCACGTCGCTTGTTTCTCAGGCCAACGCAACGCTTGTCGGGAATGGTAGCGGAGCTTCCGCAAGCCCAGTGGCACTGAGTTCGACCGACCTGACGTTCACTTCCAGCACAGTCAACATCGGCACCGGAGCTGTCGTTGAGGGCAAGATTGGCGCGCGAGCGGTGACCATTGCTAAGATTCAGGCGATTAACACCAACAAGTTGCTCGGTAGAACCACTGCTTTATCTGGAGACATTGAGGAAATCACAGTCGGGACCGGACTCACACTGTCTGCTGGATCTCTGACGTCATTGAGGCCTCGGACTGCTTTTACCAATGTTGAAGGCACAAGCACATACACCGTATCAAATGTCCGTGCCAGTGCCGTTGTGATCACTCCGTTGACCACAGAAATCACGCCTCAGTTCAACACATCAAAAGTGTTGGTTCAGTTCAATTTCAGCGGAGAAATCGTTTACACGTCTGCATTCATTCTTGAGCGCGTAGACGGTGCTACTGTTACCCCACTTGGCGTTCCTTCCAGCCCGGGATCAAACCGAATTTACGGCACCAAGGTTGCGCCGTTTGACGCAGACAATGGGTCAACGCAATTCAACATGGCTATCTCGTTTCTGGATTCACCAGCAACAACGAACACCATTTCGTACCGGCTCAGAGTTTATTGCTCGGCTGCGAGCGCTGCTTTTGCCTTAAACAGGTCAATCGACGATGCGGATCAAAACTTCTACATGAGGGCCACATCTCAAGTGATCCTTCAGGAGATTTTGCCTACCTGATGATCCACCAGATCACAGACTATCTCCTCCGCAAGCTTCCCGATAGTTTCCAAGGCTGGACCCGGGAGGCTGTGGAGGACTACGTGCTGTTCCATTTAGATCAAGGCACGCTTAAGGTAGCCACTCAGGACGACCACGTGGTTGCCGTGCTTGTAGGCTGGCGTCAACTCAGCCCGAATCCGCAGGCATGGGCTTGGCAGGCCAGCGACCCCGAGGGCGACCACTGGTACTGGCACCAATTCGCTGCCGACAACGCCATATTCGCCATGGCAGTGGCGGCTAAGTTCTTTCACGACAGACCCGAGTCGGCAATCCTCCCGGCCATCGGGTATCGCAACGGAAAACTGACCACCTATCCGAAAGGCTCAATGCCGATCTACAGGGTGGCATCCAAGCACCTATGACAGTCGACGCACCAGCACCACGCAACTACGCTCAAGAGACCGCAGACACGCTTCGCACCCAGCTTCAACTGGCTCCGGAGAAGTATGCCGCGGAAGCCCAGTTTGCGCCCAAGTACCAAGCTCTGCAGTTGGACCTGTTGCGACAGGCCACACCGGAGTTGCTGGCTATGTACCGCGATCAAATTGCCCCGACCATGGGCGAGGTCGAGGCTGCTGCACGCTCTCGTTCACGTGCCGGTGACATTGCCGACATTGCCAAGCTCGGGCCTCAAGCTCGTGCTGCTATCCAAGGCTTTGCGCCAGAACAGACGCAGATCGCTGACATTCTCGCTCGCAACGCTACTTCCAGCCTGTTGGCCGGTAGCCAGTTGACGCCCGAGCAGCAGCGCATGGCGCAGCAGCAGGCACGTATAGCCTCATCGGCCCGAGGCATTGCTCAGAGCCCAAATGCCGCGTTCCAAGAGGCGCTGCGCTCACAGATGGTCGGTGCTGGATTGCAACAGCAGCGCCAGCAGCAGGCCATGGGCGCACTGCAGGCAGGTCAGGGCGTCTACGGCGACGTCTTCCAGCAGGTCTTGGGTCGCCCGTCGCAGGCCTTTGCAGGCTCTCAAGGCTTCCTCGGTCAGGCTCAGGGATTCAATCCCGGCCAGTTGTTCAATCCGGAAAGCGCCTACGCTGCCAATCTGTTTGGTGGAAACCAGCAGACGCAGATGGCCGCGAATGCTGCCGGTGCATCAGCCACGTCGGGACTCATCGGTGCTGGCCTTGGCGCAATCGGATCTATTGGCGGTGGATATCTGGCCGGTCGCGGTTAATAACTTTTCACTCTTATGGCTCAATACGGCTATTCAGCAGGCTACCAAGGCGGCGGACCTTCTGCCGTGCCTTCAGGATTCATTGAGTCCTACGCTCAGGCTGGGCGAAACATCGGCGCTGGTATCCAGCAAATCGGTAATGCCATTGGCGAGTCGCTGGCTCGGTATGGGCAGAACAAGCAGGAAAACGAGTTCCTGCAGACTCGGCTTGAGTCGCTGGCTCCGTATCTCAACACCGTTGCCCAGAGCGGCAACATCATGGACAAGAACAGTCCCGAGTCGAAGCTGCTCGGAGACATCGAGAAGTTCTCGTCGATGAGCCTTCCGCAGAAAAAGGCTACGCTGCTGAATGCCGAGTTCTTCTTGGATCGGGCTGATAAACAGCGTGCTCGGGAGATTCAGGACCTACAAGCCACTGCGGCTCGTTTCAACCTTGAGACTGCTCAGGAAGCCGAGGCCCGTCGCAGAGCAACGGAACAGGCCATCTCTCAGGTCGCACAAATTCCTACTCAGCAGGAGATGACCGTTCCGGCTGCCCCCGCTTTCATTACGAGCAGTCTGAACATTCCCGCGGAGCAGCAGCCATACACCCCGTTCTATCAGGTGCAGCAGATCCCGGGAGCTGCGGTACAGCAGCCTCCAACGCCTCAAGCTCCTCAAGGCCCGACCTTTGGTGGAATGCGTTTTGGTGGAGTCGAGCAGTATGCCGCCGGACTCGGTCGCAACATCATGCCGATTCCTGCCGGCACTACCCGCGCACAATTTACTCAATCTCCCGGCGTTCAAACTCCACCGCCTGCAGGCATTGCCCGTATTCCTCAGCAGGAAACTCCTCTTTTCGAGTCTCAGCCGATTCCTCGTGCGACCACAGAAACGCAGGCTGTGCCGTATCAGGACCGTTTTAAGCAGGCGATTGATGTGTTCCAGCGTCTGAATGTTCCGATCAATCCTGAGGCCATCCGCGGTGTTCTGGAAGCTACTGGAACTCCGCAACCTACCACTGTCGAGCAGGTGAAGGATATTGGCTCTGTGGTTCGTTTCGGAGGCAAGGAGCAGTTCGTTCCAAGGAAGGAAACGAACATTGACGATATGCTTAAGATCAGGGGGCTCACCATCGACTTCCCTGAGTTCAAAGGAACCGCGCCTTCCGCAAAAGAGGCTGAGACGTTCCGCGAGCAGTATTCCAACCTGCTGACTTCGCGCCGCGATCTGGGTCGCCTGATTGAGATCGCCAACATGGGCAAAGGCACCCAACAGACTCCGCAGATCAAGGCTGAGGCTGATCAGCTTGCCCGTACTGTTCAGGGGGCTATGCGCTTGGATATCCTCGGGCCGGGCACTGTCACTGACAGCGACCGCAAGATGCTTGAAAGCATCGTCCGGAATCCCACCGACATCTTCAGCCTGTCTTCATCCAACAAGAAGGCACTGGAAGGCCTGCTGTCGCGTGCAACAAACGGCATCACAACCCGCGCACAGAGCCTCGGCCTGCAGGTTACAGCACCTCAGGCAGGACAGTCTCGCTCTTCGCTCGCTTCTGATCCCCGCGTTGCTTCTATTCGCGCTCGGATGAACTCCGGTGCGATCACTCGTCAGCAGGCCGCTCAAGAACTCCAATCTCTCAAATGACCCTCTCCCAAGCGGACGTCGACTCGTTGCTCGGACCTCAACCAGCAGACAGCGTCGAGAGCCTGCTGGATGCACCGTTGACCGGCGAAGACATCTCGCTGGCAATGCAGGATCCGTCCTATCAACCGACTCAGGACGACTACCTGAAGTACGAGGAGTACGCGAAGAACAAGCAGGTCGACTGGATCGACACGATTGCTAAATCTGTCGATGCCGCGGCTGGAATGATTGGTGGAGCTGTTTCTCAAGGCGCTCAAGGCGCTGCAGTCAATCCGCTCAACTACATCGAAGGCGCTGCCCAAGGCACCCGCCAGCTCTACGGCCTTGTAGCGCAGTCGCAGGACCCATCGTCACCGCTATTCAAGTTCAAGGATCTGGTGGCCGGTACAGGCACTCCGGAGTCTCGCTACAAGCAGTTCCTTGATGCCCGAGACTTTGCCAATACCACTGCCCGACTGGAACGCGGTGAAGAAGGTATCGTTGTTCCGCCTGAGCTGACCAACCCTGAGTTCGTTCAAGGCGTGTCCATGATCCTTGATCCGACGTTGGCTCTCCCCGGTATCGGAGAAGTATTTGGTGCAGGCAAACTAGCCACCCGCGCAGTCGGCAAAGGCACTCAACTCGCTGGACGTGCCATTGCAGGCGCTGCAAGGCCATTGGAGCGCGTTGCCGGTGCTGCCGAGAAGATTGCCGCTGAGGCCATTGGAGTGACGCCAGAAGCGCTTCGTAGCACCGCGGCTACTGCAGGTCTTGCCGGCGCTCTTGGCATTGCGCCGCAGGTAGCCACAGCCGCTGCCATCCCTGCAGGTATCCGTACCGCACGCGAGGCCGGTGAGGCATTGGCCCGTGCCGGCGAGAACCTGATGACCCAGCCTTCGCGCATCGGGCCTCTGGAGGCTATTGGCGCTGCCCCGGGTGCTAACCTGCGCCAGCGTATGCTTGGCGTGGTCGGTCAGTACGGTGGGGACGCTGCGTTGGATGCCTCACTGAGGAGTATCGCCGGAGGAATTGAAGGTGCAGCACTTGGTGCAGGCTTGGGATATTTGTCCGGCGGCGAAGAGGGTGCTGCTGCAGGACTCGGTGCTGGTGGTGTTCAGGGTGCTGCCGGTGCTCTCGGTGGGCGTGCTTTCGAGAAGCTCACAGGAACTGCCGCCAAGGAAGCCCGTGCAGGCGACCTCGGGCGCTTCATTGATGCCCAGCAGGACCCGACTACCAAGGCGCTGTTTGAGCGTGTCAGAGATACGCATGGCATTGATGCAGCCTCTGCGTTGATGGATTTGGAAGGCCTAGTCAAAGGCCGGTTTGGAGACGTCGACGTGCTGTACCTCTCCAACAAAGACTTCAGCGAGCGTTTCAAAGGTAGTGCGCGTGGTGTGATGGATGTTCCGGCTGATCGCCCGACCATTGCCATCAACACTGACATCATCGGAAAAGGAAAAGGCGACACCCCGCTCTACACGCTTGGTCACGAATTGTTCCATGCTTTAGAGAGAAGCGAACAGCTCAGTGCAGGTGCTACCGAGATCAAGGATGCCTTGGTGGGCCGCTGGATTCAGGAAGGTGACGTCACCCGAAAACTGGCTGAAGGCGCATTCAATGACGCCGAGATCGAAGCCAAGTTCAATGAGTACAGAGACAAATTGGCCGGTGGTTCTGCGGAGCGTGCAGCCGATCTTGCCCGGTACGATACCATCGAAAAGAAGGCCAACTACATTGCCTCTGAGCTTGCCGCTGAACACTTCGCAAGCCTCCTGTCAGGTCAGAAACCCGATGCACTACTGAAAGGCTTCTCAGGCCTTAGCAGACAGCTTCTGGACGCTGCTCTGACTCAGAATGCCAGCAGGGCAATCGCCAATGCCGCGGCATCCATCGAACGCACGTTTGGCGTGAAACCGATGGACTCGGTGCTGTTCCCTGATTTGAAGCAGGCTTCGCCTCAAGTGAACGCCATGCTGCGCGACCTGTTGCGTGCTCGGAAACGGCTTGATGAGAAGATCCTCATTGAGACCGACAAGGGTGGAAGCGTTCTAAAACCGCAGGACGTGTCTAACCCAGTTGCTGCCAAGCAGCTGGTTGATCTTGGAGTGGCCGAGCAAATGCCTGATGGAAGCATCAGGAACCTCTCCAACGAAGAAGTGCGCGTCCGTGAAGAGAATGACCAAAAGGCTCTCAGGACGATCCTAGAAGGCACTACAGGCGCAAGGATGGTGGACGACACGATCCAAGGCCGTTTCAGCCCTCAGCAGTTGTCTGCCATTGAGCAATCGCAGGCAGTCAGCAGCCGGATGAAGGACAAGATTCGGGCTGTCCACTCTGCCATGAGCAATGGCAACAGCATCTGGGTCAACTACGGTGCCGCTCTTCGTAAGTTCAAGAACCGAATTACTGGCAAGTGGAACAACCGTTACGACAGCGGAATCCGCCTCTCACAGCGCGAGGTGCTGCCGTACAGTTTCTACCTGTCCAAAGCAGACAATCCGGTGGTGAAGGTGATCGACATCACCAAGGTGCGGAACTCATTGACCGACCTGCTTGCCAAGGATGGAAGCATTGGCGGCCTGTGGGGCAACATGGACGGCTTCATGTCGGACCTTGCTGGCTACTTCACCAACCTTGATGCCGGAGAAGGTGCGCGTAGGTCTGCTGAGATATTCGGAGTCAACAAGGCCAAGTTCCTCGGTGACTTCGTAAACGAGCAGGAGCGCGGAGGACGCAAGTTTGTGCGTGATCTGCGCTTGGATCGAATCGGATCCACATCTCCGATGGATTTCCGCGCTCGTATTTCCGAGGACGCAATCCAGAAGTCCAAGCTCCGCTGGATGCCTTCAGAAACAGTTGGCGACAAGTCTGTCATCAACTCCGAGGAAGGCTACCGCATCATCAGCGGAGCCAAGCACAAGCTCTACGGTCCCGACGGCAAACTGATCGGGATCTACGACACCCAAACCCAAGCAGAAAGGAAAGCAGATGCCACTCAAGCAAGGCTACAGCCAGAAGTCCGTCAGCAGCAATATCCGGTCGGAAATGAAGTCCGGCAAACCTCAGAAGCAGGCCGTGGCGATAGCGCTCTCGGTCGCACGCAAGGCCGAGAAGAAGGCCGGCAAGAACTCGGGGCGGTTCGACAAGAGGGGGATGTAGTTCGTACTCCAGACGAGACGGTTGAACCGGGCACTCCGGCACCGGACTCGGATGTCGAATCTCTTCCGCTTCAGGGGACACCGATCAAATGGGATGAATCACCTGAACTCAGGTTCATGCCTGAGATCAATCGTGACGCATTCCAAAGTGTTACCGACGCGATCAAAAAGCAGATTGCTGCAGACACCAAAACCATTGCAGCGATCCACATTGATCGGATGCGTGTCGGTAAATACAAGGGCATCGACTTGCAAGGCGGGATGTTCTATCCGGCCATCAAGGAGAACCTCGCAAATGGCGTTGTTTGGGCATTCAACAGCACCGGAACTGCTCGCGGTGTTGCGCGTCGAGCGGCAGCTAACAATGGCTACGTCAAGCTGGTGCTGATGCAGGAAGGAAACGTCATCGGAAACAAGACCTTCTCGCACATCTGGTTCAACGACTTGAAAGAGAGTGTTGCCAATGGATCAATGAAGGAGTCCAAGGCTTTGCGTGAACTGAATGCCGTCAGAAAGAAGTACGCAAAGCATCCAGACTCAAAGCTACGCACCGATCACACCGAAACATGGAAGACGCTCGACCAAGCGTTCAACGACATCGTTTCAATGCCGCAGCAGAAGCGTGCTTCAACGTACTTCCAAAAGTCTAAGACAACGACCAATGCAGGAGAGAAAATCGCCTATCAGTCACTGCTTTCGCAGAAGATGTCCAAGGCTGGGTTTCCTGATGCCATCAAGATTGTTGATTCAATCGAAGAGCCGGCGTTCAAGAATGTACCGACTGGTGCTGCTGTAGGAATCATTCGTATTGATCCAATTTCAGATTCTGACCCGATATTGACGGGGCAGCAGGCAGGTGTTCCGACGCACCTGTCATACGACTACGTGCTCAAAGGAAAACCCGTCGCTAAGATGACCCACTACCAAGTAGTAGACGTGGCCTACCCAGAGCTGAAACATAAGATTCTTAGCCAGCAGATGACTGACTTCCCTGTCGAGAAGTCGATACCCGGGCAACAAGAGTCGATGGGGCAGGTCAGATATATGCCCTCCGACACCGACTACCTCTCCGCGGTGCAGAAGGGCGACACACAGGCAGCGCAGCGCATGGTCGATGAGGCTGCGAAGGCGGCGGGGTATGATACGCGAGGGCTTTGGAGAAGTGTTCGTAGAAACAAGGCTGGAAGTGAATTGGAAAGCCGAGAACAAAGCTACGTCACGGACGATTTAGAAGCTGCCAAGCGCTACAAGCATGGCATCAAGTACGCTCTCCAAAAGGTGTACGCAAAGCTTGGGAATACACTTGAAATCAGGACTAAGGATGACCTGAAGAGGTTGGTTCCAGAGATAGACATCAGCGGAGATGACTATGTTTTTGAGTCTTTGGATAAAGATCCAGTCCGGAAGAAAATTTGGTCACTTGGATATGACTCGGTGAAGTTCACCGACATGACACCAGACAACACGATGGAGCACACCGCTTGGCTCTTGAAAGACTCTGGTACGATTAAGTCATCGAATCCCATCACCCGCGACGACGCCGGCAACGTCATCCCGCTATCGCAGCGCTTCAAGGCTACATCGGAGGATATCCGATTCATGCCCGACTACAGCGGCGAGCACAAAGCTCCGCAGCGCGATTCGGGTGCCCCGCTGAACAATCTTAAGGACGTCTATCCTGACGACGTCTACGGGCCAAATGCGGCTCGCTATTACGGTCACGCAAGTGGAGACGCAACGGACAAGGCTGCTGTCCGCATCATCCAAGCTACCAAGGGCAAACCGGATGCGCCTGTGAAGGTGTTCCGAGCAATCCCAAAGAGCATCCAGTCCAACGAGATCAACCCCGGCGACTGGATTACCACGATCAAGAGCTACGCCGTGCAGCATGGCGAAGGTGCGCTGGGCGGCGACTACAAGATCCTTGAGAAGACGGTCAATGCCGGCGACCTCTACACCAACGGAGATTCGATCTTTGAGTTTGGGTACGATCCCAAGTTCATGCCCCAGCCCGACTCCTCAATGCCCGGTGCCTACACCTTCACCGGGGGCTACCGTGCGCTCCCGGGCAAGACCAATGGCTCCCTGCGCCTCTACGGCCCTGCAGGAAGCCTCCTAGGCATCGCCAGCAGCCTTGACGAGGCCCAGAGAATCCTCCGACGTAAGAGCAAATGAGCTACGACAGCCAGACCAGCACATCACTGATCAACAAGCTGCGGAAGGACGTCGACAGCCTCACGCTGAAGATCGCCACTATTCAGGATCAGAAGGCCACTGGGGTGAATGGCGGTGCGTCTGTCGCTACCACTTGGACACCGCGGACGCTGAACACCATACGCAGCGATCCGAATGGCCTGATCCTCGACCTGAGCAGCAACACCTTCATGGTGGCCTCCGGTGCCTATCAGGTGAAGGTGATTGCGCCATTCCACAGCACCACAGGCACCCGCCTGCGTCTGTGGGACGTGACGAACAATGTGCTCATCGGCTACTCGGTCAGCACCTACGTCTACAATCAAACCAACGTCTACCTGTATCTGGACGCACGCATCCAGCCGCACAAGGACAACGTCTACAGGCTCGACTACTATTGCGACACGGCAAAGGTCGACGGTCTTGGTGTAGCCACAAACACCGGAGACATTGAAATATACACGGTGCTTGAGGTTACCCGGTTGGACACCGGCATGACCAAGCCTCAGGGCGGTGCCGGCGTGCAAGGGCCACAAGGACCGGCTGGACCTGCAGGTCCTGCTGGCCCACCGGGACCGGCTGGTAGCGGAACGGTTACAAGCGTATCGGTCGTCACTGCAAACGGAGTGTCGGGCAGTGTTGCAGATCCCACGACAACTCCTGCAATCACGCTGTCTCTTGGGGCTATTACACCCACCAGCGTGGCAGCATCGGGAGCCATCAGTGCAGGTGCTATGGTCACCGGGTCGAACCTCTCAGGCTTCAATACAGGCGATCAGGTGATCATCCTCGGTGGCGACAGGATGCTTGCCGAGAACGGCGACTTCCTTATCACCGAGTCCAGCGACTACATCCTTGAGACAGGTGATGTCACTGGGCAGGGCGAAGGCCGGATCACCACAACGATCACCCCGCAGGCTGTCACGTATGACAAGATGCAGTATGTCAGCGGAACGAGCAGGCTGTTGGGCCGTTATTCTGCCGCTGGTGGTCAGAT
>Ga0222712_10004052_pt1 | contig 15550 bp, 13 predicted proteins | sample C33_657DmetaG_FD_165043 | JGI IMG/M metagenome (GOLD analysis project Ga0222712, IMG submission 165043) | Estuarine water microbial communities from San Francisco Bay, California, United States - C33_657D | ecosystem: Environmental > Aquatic > Marine > Unclassified | place: USA: California... | reverse complement strand
TATATCTGTACTACCATCAAATGCTACTCCATTAATGTTTCTAGCCGTAGCTAATTTAGTGGCGGTACCTGCATTGCCTGTAATATTTGTTTGATCGCCGGTGTTCGATCCGCTTAGTGTTGTAATACCTAATTTAGATTTTATGGAGCTTGTAGTTTCATCTCCTGTATTTATGCCACTTGTATTTGAAATGACTCCAGATTGAACATCAGTTACATAGTTTCTATCAGTACTTGGAGCAATATCGGCTGTGGTTGCATCTGACCCTGCAGTTATCAAACCTTTAGAATCATAAGTGATTTTTATTTTTGTTTTTGCTGTAATGGAACTATTTGGTACTATATAACTTGTACCGGCAGTTAAAGGTATTTGATAATCTGTACCTGCCACTAATGGGGCTTGTACATCTGTCCCAATAACTAATCCCAAATTTGCTCTAGCTTGAGCAGCGTTTGTTGCTCCGGTACCTCCATTATTTAAAGGTATAGCAGTGCCACTCCAAGTTCCGCTTGTAATTGTGCCAACCGTAGTTAAATTATTACTTCCAGCCCATGTACTTAATGCAGTATTCTCCACATTTCCTAATCCAACTTTTGATTTACTAATTCCAGTAGCAAGTTTAGCATCAGTTACAGCGCCATCCGCTAACTTTATCGTTGTAATGCCTCCATCAGCCACGCCACCACTACTTGCATTAGCAGTCACATAATCTTTTACGGCTTTTTGCGTTGGGTATAAAATATCGCTTGAGGAAGTCCCTCCTAAATCAGCTGCGCTAGATTTATTAGATGTATTTTCCTTTACAGCTAAGCTCGTTGTTACATCCGAAGCATTTGCCTTAAGTGCAAGTGCTGTATTAGTTGCGTAACTACTTAAATCCTGATCCCCACTATTAGTTCCGGTGATGGCTGCCAGCTTTGTTTTTTCAGCATTCGAGTAATCGTTGGTAGATAATTCCTTGCCTGTTACTTTATCAACTTTATTTGCTAAACTTGTTGCAACATCGGTAGCGTTAGCCTTAAGTGCCAAACTAGTATTGACATCTGCAGTGTTTGCTTTAAACGCTAACGCTGTATTGGTGGCGTAACTACTTAAATCTTGATCACCAGTGTTGGTTCCTGAGATGGCTGCCAGCTTTGTTTTTTCAGCATTTGAGTAATCGTTGGTAGATAACTCCTTGCCTGATATTTTATCTACTTTGTTTGCTAAACTAGTTGCAACTTCCGAAGCGTTAGCTTTAAGTCCCAAACTATTATTTACATCTCCTGTGTTTGCTTTAAACGCTAAAGCTGTATTGGTGGCGTAACTACTTAAATCCTGATCCCCAGTGTTGTTTCCGGTGATGGCTGCCAGCTTTGTTTTTTCAGCATTTGAGTAATCATTTGTAGATAATTCCTTGCCTATTACTTTATCTACTTTACTAGATAAACTTGTTGCCACTTCCGAAGCATTCGCTTTAAGTGCCAAACTTGTATTAACATCTGCATTGTTTGCTTTTAATAACAAAGCTGTATTTAAATCTGTAGTATTCGCTTTTGCGTTTATTCTTGCTGATAAATTAAGCGTATCCTTCCCGATGCGATTACTTAACATATTCGCTGTATCAGTAAAATTCAATTTAGTTATTAGTGATGAATCCGTATAAGATTTTTTAGTATATTTTAAAGTGTCTGCTACATTAAACTTTGTCAACAATGCCGCATCAGTATACGTTTGCTTTGTGTATTTACTTGTATCAGCAGCATTTAATTTAACATCCAATGCTGATTGAGTTTTAGTACTAATCGGTTTATCTGTATCAGGCGTGTTATTTATTTTATCTAAAGCTAATGCCGTTTTTAATGAAGTAAGGTTAGTCGCACCCGTGCCCCCCCGAGCGACGGGCACAACGCCTATTATATTTTCCGCATCCACACTACTTGCAAATTGCGCATACGCTACGTATTGAAACTGCGTGGTCCCAATGACGTTGTAATTGTTACCAGCATTTGCATCCATTTCGATTTTTAAAAACTTAGGGGTATTTTTCCAGTTAATGGTATTGAAACTTCCCATGGTACTTATTGCATCGGCGTCACCTATCACTACTGCAAACAAACCCTGCGCATTGGTGGTTACTTTTCTTGTTTCACTATACTCGACACTTCCAGTTGCTGTTCCTTGTAAGATACTTAAACGCAAACTAATTTGTTGAGATGCAATGATCACATTATTGCTACTACGCGCTACTCCCTGAAAGTTTAATCCTGTTTGGGCTTGGCTATTTGTTTTTATCATTACGATAAAAAATAAACATAGTAATAGCTTAAAAAGTACGGATCGCGTTTGCATAGGTGCTTAATTAGAATTGATCTATTATAATTTTATGATTTTATAAATGCCTGTTTTAGCTAAGCCTTTGGTAGGCTTAAAAAATACTTTTATATAAAAAATCCCAGAAGGGTAACTGTCCATGAAAATGTCCTTTTCATAACTACTGATGATAGTTCCAGCTTCATGGGTAAGTATCACCGATGATTTAGCATCGATGACCTGTATGGATAACTTACCGGCTTGGGTAAAGTTTCCTTTAAAATGGACAAGGTTTGTCGTTGGATTAGGACCAATCATAATTTGATTGCCATATACTGCTGGACCATATTCATTTATGGCAGTGACAATACTCGTCATAGGTTGTAATACCCCAGTATTTAAAAAGTAGTTGGGGGTAGAAAAATTGGCGATTGAAACAGATTCCCCCATATTCCAGTCCATAATTGATACTGAACCGCCCCCATTATTTAGGGTATTGGGGGTGATGGATTGGGCGCGTAAATATGCAGGAAATAGGGCAAGTATAAATAACCAACATATTCTATTATTCATGTATATATACAGCCAATTAATAATGAGCTAGTATATCAAAATTGGTGAAATAAGATATATAAACGGATGTAGGTAGTAATAACAAAGGCAATAATTCAGAAAAGTTGCTAATTTCTATGAAATTGGCTGCCTATTCTCTGTAATTTCTGATTCAATGTTTGCAATAAATTGAGATGGAGTCGTATTATGTAACTTTTTGAAGGCATTTACAAAACTAGTTTTGTTTGAAAATCCAGCCTGCGTTGCTAAAGCATATAAAGTATAATTATTTAGGTTCCCAGCCTTTATGGAATCAACCACATATGAAACTCGATAGGAATTGATAAAGTCATTAAAATTTTTGTCAAAGTGACTATTGATTAAAAAGGATACCAATTTTGCTGGCAAACCTAATTTTAAAGAAAGCTCATTGATTGAAAACCCTTGCTTTAAATATGGTTTTTCATAGATAATGAGATTTTCAATGGCTTCAATTTCTGCTTCATATTTTACTTTATCTAAAAATTCTACTTTAATATTGTTTTTGTTGTACTCGATATAAGGAAGTCCTAAAAATACATTTGAATTAATAATTAAATAGCTACTTAAATAAAATAAACTTATTGCAACTGGTATGGAAGAATAAAATACAATATCATTTATATATTGTTTTGTACCTAAAGAGTAGATGACGCCTATGACGAAAATTAAAAATGTCAAGATCGTAAATGTAATTGCAATTGTAAATTTTTTTAACCAAGTCAATACGGTCGCTGTATGTTCTTGAAATATTTCACTTTTATTATTTTTTTTAAAAGTGTATATTAACTTCCACTGCAATAAAATATAAATGAGACTTTGTATTGGTCTTAGAAATTGTATATTTTCTGACAAATAACCATCTTGTATATTATAATTATTAGTATAATTATCTATTACCATTTTTACTATAGCATTTTTATTTTCAATGTTCATTGTAAATAATGGGATATAATTAATAGATATTAATATGAAGGGAATTAAATGAAGCGCGTCAACCCACTGCCATTTGTTTTTGTTGTTTAAAACTGATTTTACATACAAGTATGCAAGTGGGGGAATTAAATAATTTATGGGTGCAGAAGTGCGGTATAAAAAAGGGAAATGTATTAGCCAGCCAGATGATATTAACAAATACCCAATAGTGCAATAACTATAACATAAAAATAAAAAAGCTAATATTTGATCAGAAAAAAGATGTGCTATATTCTTTTTAAAAAGAAGAATATAAGCGCTTATTAAAGCACAAAAAACGCTTCCAATAAATATTAAATCGCCCATTTCTTGATTTAATTATAGTAAGGCTTTATCATCATATATACCAAGGGGCCTGTTACAGCTACATAAAACCACAAAGGCCAGGTACGTTTTGCCATCTTTTTATGCGCTTCAAACTCCCCTGTCAATGCACGATAAGTAGTGAATAAAATAAATGGTAGAATCACTGCGGCTAAAACAATATGTGTTGTTAAAAGTATTAGATAGAAAGGGCGCACATTGCCTACTATCGCTTTTTCAGCATCAGAAACAATACCATCAAGATTAGTATCGCCATATTTAGCTTCACCTGCTAATAAGTGATGTGCAATGTAGGTAACCAAAAATAAAGCAGAAAGCACTAGTGCGGTAAGCATTAAGTTTTTATGCAGTTGGTACTTCTTCTGTTTAACTGCAACTAAAGCATATACAAGCACAATAGCTACTATACTATTAATAACCGCATTCATGGTAGCAAAAATATGTTTATCAAATGGCAATTCAACTTGTAAGCTAAACTTGCTTAAAAAAGTAACTGCAATAAAAACCACTAAAGACAATACAATTATGACCGTGTTTGCTTGTTTGTCATTTTTTTTGATCACCGGTGCTAACATAATTCTATAATTTTTATTATACTTAAATTTTATATTGGTCTATTTATTTAAAATGCTTTTAACCAAACGTATAAGCATCATTGATATAAACACAATAATCCCCACCCTAATTTCATTTTTATACTTTGATTTAAATTCGTTCCAATTCATTATTCCAAATTTTACTGCTATTAAATAAACTCATCTCAAAATTACATCACTAGTTTTTTGTTTGCTTATTAAATTTGGAATTAAAATAATAAACAAAGCCAGTCACCATCACCGCAATCACTAACCACAACCAGCTTAAGTCAATAATGTCCTGGAATACTTTACTTTTTTTCTTTTTATCTTTTTCCAACATTAAGTATCCTACATCCTTCGCCATCTTTAAAATAGAAGTGGAATCTAAGCCATAATAGTATCCACGAATTTGCATTTTTTTATCAATCAATATAAAACGGCTGGTATGTACAAAGTCGGGGGTAATAGGTTCGTTGCTAAATTTATCTATTTTTAATTCCTCAAATGCAAATTTGTATATGGAATCGCGATTACCTGTAAGCAACCACCAATTATCTGATATCACCCCCATTTTATTAGCGTATTCGCGCAATACTGAAGCACTATCTCTCAATGGATCCACCGTAATAGACATAAAATGAACGATGGAAGTATCTAATTTTTTTCGAACATCTCCACCCCTTGAAAAGGACTGCTGTAGTTTACTCATATTATTCGTCAGCTTTGGACAGATACTACCACAGCTAGTAAAAAATAAATCTAAAATGATAATTTTACCTTGTTGGTCATATAAGTTCACCGAATCGCCTGATTGATTCACCAAGCGAATATTTTTAGTCGTATGCCAAATTGAATCTGATATTTGTTTACCATCCACCACCGACTCCATCACCGTGTCCAATAAATAATGCCTGGGCATGGTCACTGCTGTTTTACTTGCGGACTTTAACCACAAATAACAGAAAATAGGAACCGCTAAAGCGATGAATAAACCGTAGATCGATTTTTTAGACATTATTTTTTTATTAATGCAAAGTTATGAATTAGACTTCAAAGAAAAACCATCCTTGGAGGAGGATGGCTTGGTATTTTTTGAGAAGGGCCCTCGAGCACCTTCTTTGGATAGTTTCTTTTTTTTATTGGGGACAACCTTTACTTTGTATCTACCATCGTATACCCCTGCCTTAATCTGATCCTCTCTTTTTAGTTGATGTTCGTATCTTTTTTTCATAAAAAATTATTCAAGCCAATACCTTCTCACAAATAACACTTTATTAGCCCAGTATCCGACAATTTCCATTGGATTAATAGTACTTTTCATCAGCAGGTTTTTTCTTTACTTCCCCTGCGCCAGACTTATGCTTTACCGCCTCATGCTTTACCGCCTCATGTTCAGCTTCCTTTTTCTCCACCTTAATAGTAGCTTGTTCTTTAAAATAAGGGTTATAGGTATTACGAAGATTTTTGAATGAGCTGCCATCCCATAAAAAAGCTGCAATAAACCAAACAAACAATGATAATGGCACTATAATGGTCATGATCATGTTTTTTACCTCATGCTTTAAGTGCATAAAGTAAGCAACAATATAAAATGCTTTTGACATCATTAAAATAATAATCACCCCCTTGATAGCTAAGCGGAGTGCTGCGCTACTAATGCCTATCATCCAAAACCCTAGTATTAATTCAATGACAGTTAATACCGACAATAGGATGGTTACTTTTTTAATTTCAGCCATTGCAGCAGCATTGTTTGCTTCATGATTAGCGTCTGCCTTGTGTGAATGTGACATATAAAAATCTTAATTTATAATTATGTTTATTTTAAACCCATGTAAGCTAAGCCGATACCGATCACTTACTAGTAATTGTTTTACAATAAATAAAATATGGTAAATACAAATACCCAAACTAAATCTACAAAGTGCCAATACAATCCTGCTTTTTCAATCATTAAGTAATGTCCTCTTTGTTCAAACTTATCTAACAAAGTCATGATCAACATAATAATATTAATCAGCACCCCACTAAATACGTGGAAGCCATGGAAGCCTGTAATCGTAAAAAAGAAATTAGTGAAGTTGGTTGAACTTGCGGTACCATCTGCATTTAAGAATGGATTAGCACCCCACCAAGCACCTTCATGGAATAAATGGTTCCACTCCCAAGCTTGACAGCTTAAAAATGCAATACCCCCAATGATGGTTAAAATCATATTGCGAACCACCCCTTTTTTATCCATATTATGTCCAGCATGCACCGCTAACACCATGGTGACCGAACTCACAATTAATATAAAAGTCATGATACTTACAAACACCAATGGTGCATGTACTCCTTCTGGCGCAAATGGAAAACTACGGAACACTTGATTTGAATCAGGCCATCCGTTCGTTGAAAAACGGACTGTACCATAAGAAATCAAAAAGGCGCCAAAAGTAAATGCGTCACTCATTAAAAAGTACCACATCATTACTTTTCCGTACTCAAGGTTAAAAGGACTCTTTCCTCCTCCCCACAATTTTGCTTCATTTGGCGAAGCGGTTGTTGTTGTTGACATGTTCAATTTCTATTTCAGTGCAAAAATATTGGCTATCAAGGATATTCGTATCAAAAATGCCGTTTTTTTTATAATTCTATTTCACAAAACCAAGGGTTACCCCACCCAATTCAGGAACACAAAAAGGTAAATCCAAAGGATGTCAACAAAATGCCAATAATTCGCTACCAATTCCACTGATAACACCTGATTGGTACTTGATTTTGCAGCCATCGCTTTTAATGAGATCACTGCTATGGCAATCACGCCGCCCACTAAGTGCAGTAGGTGCAAACCGGCAATCACCAACAAAAAGGACCCTGCTGAGTTACTACGCGCACCGGTTAAAGCTACATTGTTCAATTCCAAAGCCTGAAAGCCGCGTAATTGCAAAATGATGAAGGTGATGCCTAAGATAGCCGTTACTGATAAAAAGCCACGGTATTGGGCCATTTCTCCCGCCTTCACTTTTTTCACTGCCATTTGAATGGTAAAGCTACTTACTAATATCACCAAGGTTGAAAACCAGAATAAATTAGGAAGATCAAACTCCAACCAATTCGCTTGGCTTTTTTTTACGATATACGCACTGGTTAAACCAGCGAACATCATCACAATACTTCCAAAACCCACCCATAACAACATTTTGTAGGGATGTATTTTAGTATTTGATTCAATTTGTGTTGTTGCCATAATTATAAGTTTTATAATTTATCTGCTAATAATGCAAGGTATACAATAGGTAAATAAATATAGCTGCTAAACATTACCCGGCGTGCGGCAGGTACACCCATGTTTTGGTATAATCGAACACACTGCACCACCATAAAAATATTAGCCACTAATAAAATTAACATACTTATCTGTCCAGTTAAGCCTAAATAATAAGGTAAAAATCCAAAAGGGATCATGAGTACTGCATACATGATCGATTGTAAAGCAGTAAATTTTGTAGGGCCTTTATCCGCAGGTAATAATTTAAAACCCACTCTGGAATAATCTGCATGAGACACCCAAGCAATCGCCCAAAAATGAGGGAACTGCCATAAAAATTGAATTAAAAATAAAACCCAACCTGCATAGGCAAAATCATCATTGCCTGCGACCCATCCAATCAAACATGGAAGTGCTCCAGGAAATGCGCCTACTAAAACAGCAATCGAATTTATTTTTTTCAAGGGTGTATAAATAAACGCGTATAAAAACAAACTAAAGGCAGATAATAAAGCGGATGAAACATTAAAGAATTGCCACATAATCGCCACCCCAAGTATGCCCGTGATAGCTGCAAAAGTATATGCTGTTGCCTGTGACATACGCCCCGATGCCACAGGACGTGATGCAGTTCGTTTCATTTGCGCATCCGTATCTTTCTCCACTGCTTGATTGATGGCATTGGCACTCCCTGTAATACATAAACCCGCAAAGGTTAATAGTAAAATCATGGACCAATCATACGCTTTCACCGTTGGTGCCAGCATATAACAAATAACGCAAGTGAACACCACCGTAAAACTTAAGGTGAACTTCATCAACTGTGCGTAATCTTTAAGCGTTTGTTTCAATTAGAAATGTTTTTCAAAACCATGATGCAACAAAATATAATCCCAAATACAAGTAACCCAAATTACAATGCCCTGAAATCAGGGCATTGTAATAACTGAATATTTTAATTAGTGTGTGCCAGATTCATCTTCACCCACTGGTGTTGTTTGAGGAATAAAATCATGTCCATCCTTACCATAATCATAAGGCCAACGATGCACTTCAGGAATTTCACCAGGCCAGTTACCATGACCAGGATTAATGGGTGTCGTCCACTCTAATGTATTTGACTCCCAAGGATTTAAAACAGTCACTTTGCGACCTTTGAATATAGAGTAGAAGAAATTAATCAAAAATAAAATTTGCGTTGCAAAAACAATCATCGCTACCGTACTAATGAAACGGTTTAATTCAGCGAATTGTTTAAAGCTTTCCCAAATGCTAAAATCAAAATAACGACGTGGCATACCTGCTAAACCTTGGTAATGCATTGGCCAGAAAATCATATATGCCCCAGCGATGGTGATCCAAAAGTGAATGTATCCTAATGAATTATTTAAATAGCGGCCATACATTTTAGGGAACCAGTGGTATACACCAGCAAACATGCCAAACATACTTGCCACACCCATTACAATATGGAAATGCGCCACTACAAAATAACTATCGTGTAAATAAATATCTAAAGCAGCGTTACCCAACCAAATACCAGTTAAACCACCAGAGATAAATAAGCTCACAAAACCAATGGCAAATAACATGCCAGGTGTGAAACGAATATTACCTCTCCATAAAGTAGTTAACCAATTAAATACTTTAATAGCAGATGGTACCGCAATTAATAAAGTTAATAATACAAACACCGATCCTAACAATGGATTTAATCCTGTTACGAACATATGGTGCGCCCAAACCAAGAAGGCCAATATTGCAATAGCAAATAAAGAACCTAACATCGCCATGTAACCAAAGATAGGTTTACGTGAATTCACGGACATGATTTCAGACACCATACCCATTGCTGGTAATAAGATAATGTAAACCTCAGGGTGACCTAAGAACCAGAATAAGTGTTGGAATAAAATTGCAGATCCACCTTCGTTAGATAATGCTCCAACGCCATTTACATAAATATCAGATAAGTAGAAACTAGTACCAAAGTTTCTGTCAAAAATTAATAAGATCAAACCAGACAATAATACAGGGAATGATAATACCCCTAATACTGCGGTGAAAAACAACGCCCAGATCGATAAAGGCAAACGCGTCATGCTCATTCCCTTGGTACGCATGTTTAAAATAGTAGTGATATAATTTAAACCGCCTAGTAAAGAAGAAACAACGAATAAAGCCATCGCGATAATCCATAAGTCCATACCCGTTTTAGAACCAGGTGAAGCGTCGTGTAAAGCAGATAATGGAGGATACGCTGTCCAACCACCACTAAATGGTCCTGTTTCAACAAACATAGATGACAACATAACAATGCTCGCTATAAAAAAGAACCAATAAGATAACATATTTAAAAACGGCGATGCCATATCACGCGCACCCACCTGTAATGGAATTAAGAAGTTAGCAAAAGTACCACTCAAGCCAGCAGTTAATACAAAGAATACTAATACCGTACCGTGTGTAGTTACTAAAGCGTAATAAGCTTCAGGTGTAATTTGACCGCCTTTTGCCCATTTACCTAAGATAGATTCTAGCCAAGGAAAACTAGCATCAGGGTAACCTAACTGCAAACGGAAAAGTACACTCATCAAACCACCTAGTACCGCCCATACCATACCCGTGATCAAGAATTGCTTCGCGATCATTTTATGGTCTTGACTAAATACATATTTAGTTAAGAATGTATCATGGTGTTCGTGATGACCGTGATCATCATGTCCGTGACCCTCATGATTATGTAATGCTGCTTCGTGACTCATACCTTTTATTTAAATAATTTTAATCTATATATTTTTAATCCGAAAGTGATTATTGCTAATTTTAATTAAAGCAACGACTACTTTATTTTATTACATTTTTACCACTGCCATTTTTGCTGTAGTATCCGCTACTACTGGAACTGCAGTTGGATCTTTCTCAGGGAATGCTGTAAAATATTGTGGCTTTTGTTTCGCCATCCACATATCGTATTCCTCCTGATCCACTACTTGAATAATTCCTTTCATAGAGTAGTGACCGTTTCCACAAATTTGATCACAACTAATTTCATATTGAAAATTAGGATTGTCTGTTTTTTCTTGCATTTCCTTAGTTGTATATATCGGTGTAAACCACATGGTTGTAGGAATACCAGGAACAGCATCCATCTTTAAACGAAAATGACTTAACCCAACATCATGAATAACATCTCTTGATCCTAGGATTAATTTAACAGGGGTTCCTTTAACTATATACATTGTTTGCTCTGTTAAAATATCGTCTTGTGCATATTTGTCATCCCAAACAATACCTACAGAGTTGGTCGCAGGGTCAATATTTTTGTAATATTTTTTCCCAAAAATAGCGTCCTTCCCAGCGTAACGGAAAATCCAACCAAATTGTTTTCCTGTAACCTCTACAACCATAGCATTTTTAGGAGGTTCCCCTGTAAAGAAAAACCAGTTACGCAAACCAAACACCACTAATACAGTTAATGCAATCGCAGGTATCGCAGTCCAGATTAATTCTAATTTAGTACTATGTGCGAAAAAGAAAACTTTGCGATTGGTATCTTCTTGGTATTTATATGCAAACCAAAATAATAAAAATTGGGTGATCACAAACACAATGCCCGTAATAATTAAAGTAACAAAAAGCATCTCATCTACTTTCTCACCTTGAATACTAGCAGCCCCTTGTGCCATCTGGGTTTTACCATAATAAAATTCGTTACAAACATAAATGCCAATAAAGCCCAATATCAAAAAAGCAACCATCAAAAATCCGTTGATTTTGTTGTTTTGTTTACGGCTCGCTTCCTCCCCTTTTAAGATGGATACATACTCACTTGCTTTGGCAATTTGAAAAATTACCACATAGATGAAAACGATAATTGCTACAGATAAATATAAAGTCATAGTTGTATTAATATTTTCTTAATAGATAATTTGTTAAACTTGGTGAAGGATACTTTCCTTTAAAAATGGATGGTACTTTGGAATCAACGGCTTGCTTGCCAATGAACGCGCTACCATCAAAATCATTACCCCTACAAAAAAGGCGAGTATACCAAAATCTAACCAGCCTAAACTCACATGCTCCTTCATTAAGCTACCCATCACCATTTGGTAAAAATCAATCCAGTGACCAAATAATATAAGTACCGCCATGAAAGCAACTAATGTAAAGTTTCTTTTCGCAGAGCGTTTCATTAATATTAATAAAGGACAAAGGAAATTGATAAATAAGTTTAAGAAAAAGATAGGCTTGTAAGCACCTTGCACTCTATTTTTAAAATAGATCGTTTCCTCAGGGATATTCGCATACCAAATAAGCATGTATTGTGAAAACCACAAATAAGTCCAGAAGATAGAAAATGCAAACATGAATTTACCTACGTCATGTAAATGCTCACTGGTAGATAATTCCATGTACCCTTTGTTTTTCATGTAGATTAACCAAAGGGCAATCAAGGCCATACCTGCCACAAATGAACTTGCAAAAGTATACCAGCTATACATCGTTGAATACCAATGTGCGTCAATACTCATTAACCATAACCAAGGAACAGTACTTGCTACTGTTAAACCAAACCACACTAAAAAGAAACCTGAACGCACCATGCTACGCACATTATATTTATGTGCAGTGGCTGCATCCATTGGAGCCACATCTGCTTCCAAACTAATTTGACGCATTCTATATCCAAAATAACTCCAAAGTACAATAGTTAATGTAGTCCAAATCACAAAGAAAGTAGGATTCAAGAAACCTGCTTTACCTTTTAAGATTGGATCCTTCGCTACGGCTTCTGCATCCAACCAATGGTAAATATGATGATTGTGAGAAAGCACTACATATAATAATACCATTAAAGTGATACCACCAAAGATGGGTACTAAAGTAGAGATTGCTTCCGCAATTCTGCGAAATGATTGCATCCAAGCAGCCATCGCCATTGTGCTGAAACACAAAAAGAACATGGCAGCATTCGTTACTAAAGTCCAAAAAATAGTGTTGTACATTAAGGTTCCCCAAAAATGCACTTGCTCATGTTCGTCTGAACTAAATCCTTTGGTAAACATGCCATATAATAATGCAGCACCACCTATGCCTATTAAAGCATAAGACCATGTTTTAAGTGTACCAGGAATTTCAAATTGCTCTTTAATAGATGCCATCTTACTTCGTTTGTTTATTCTTAATATATTTAATAATCATCCAGCGTTGATGTCTGCTTAATTGTGATGCATAAGAACCCATCAAGTTTTTTCCGTACGCAACAGAATAAAACATTTGACCAGCAGGCATGTTTTCATATTTTGCATCCCCTACTAGCGTAGCTGGCTTTGCAGCATATGGGCCGTTACCATCTTTATACAAAGGACCATTACCGTCTAATTTTGTACCATGACAAATACCACAATTAATTAAATACAAACGCTCCGCTTCAGTAGCCTCTTTCACAGTTAATGAATCAATTGGATTTGGAACCATTTTAGATGCAACATAGTTTGTTGAATCACCTGGTTTATCCATCGCATATGGGAAAGGCATTTCCTTACCACGTGCAACAGTACCTGCAACAGGACGGTTATCATAATTAATTCCTTTGCTAGCCAAGTTGCTATGATCCGCGTAGGTTTCGTAGGCGCGACTATACGCCATATCTGGCATATAAATTTTACCTGGTGTACGCTTAATATCGTTACAGCTAGTTAAAACAACTACTGTAGCTAAAGATAATATTGTAAAAAATTTATTCATTCGAGTTCTTTTAAAATGTTCTATTTTTTGGCGCTTGTTTAAAGAGCAATGTTTATGCAATTTGTTTTTCGTTGTATAAATTATCCTCTTTATCATAAGTACCAAACCACCATCCTTCCTCAGCAACTTGTACATCGGTTTCAATAGCACCATTGGAGCTTAATAAAGCTTTTAAGTCGTCGGTATTTGTTTTATCGGTACACTCAATCACCATCACAAATAAATCATCTGTCGCACGCTTATGAAAATGATGCTTTTTAACCCCAGGTGCTAATTGACATAAATAACAAAAGGTCATCACCATACCTACGGCTGCAAATAATACGGTTAACTCAAATATGATCGGCACCCAAGCTGGTAAAGCAAAATGTGGTTTACCACCAATATTCAAAGGCCAATCTTTGGTGAAAATCCAACTGATTGCGCTAATGGCAGTAGTGGTACCTGTAATACCATAAATAAAACCTGCGGTGTGTAAGCTGGTTTCGCGCATGCCCAAGGCGTGGTCTAAACCATGCACAGCAAATGGCGTATACACATCTTTAATTTTATAGCCAGCAGCACGCACTTGCTTTACTGCAGGAAATAAAACCTTTTCATCATCAAAACAACCAACTACAAATTTCTTTTGTGCCATAATCTTTTTCTTAATCGATATTTAATTAATGTGCATGCGTATTATCGTGAATAAATTTATCCAACGGTTGCGCTTCCAATTTTTCGAATTCTGGTTTGTATGATTCACCACTTCTCTTTAATACATATTTAATTTCAGCAACCGCGATGACTGGGAAATATTTAGCGAATAAGAAGAAGCAAGTAAAGAATAAACCAAACGTACCCATATAAAATCCAACCTCCCAAATACTCGGACTATAATATACGGACCAGCTTGATGGCAAGTAATCACGATACAATGAAGTAACAATAATTACAAAACGCTCAAACCACATTCCGATGTTAACGATGATACTCATGAAGAAAGTAACAAACACGTTTCTTCTCATTTTTCTTGACCAGAAAATTTGTGGCGATAAAACGTTACAAGCCATCATACCCCAATAGCTCCAACCATACGGGCTAAATAAATAAGCACGGCTATACCAGAAAGTGTATCCCTCATATTTATTTTGAGAGTACCAGCCCATAAATAATTCCGTTAAGTAAGCGATACCTACAATAGATCCTGTAAGTACAATAACTTTATTCATTAAGTCGATGTGACCAATCGTGATGTAATCTGTTAATCCGAAAACTTTACGCACTACTACTAATAATGATTGTACCATGGCGAAGCCAGAGAAAATCGCACCCGCCACAAAGTAAGGAGGGAAGATAGTGGTATGCCAACCAGGGATTACTGAAGTAGCAAAGTCAAAAGATACAATCGTGTGTACCGATAATACAAGCGGTGTAGACAAACCAGCCAATACCAAAGACAAACTTTCGTGACGTTGCCAATGTTTGGTGGAACCTGTCCAACCAAATGCAGCAATACCATATAATTTTTTTCTCAATTTTGTAAACGCACGATCACGCACCGTAGCTAAATCGGGTAACAAACCAGAGTACCAGAATAATAAGGAAACAGTAAAATAAGTTGAGATCGCAAATACGTCCCATAATAATGGTGAATTAAAATTCACCCATAAAGGACCACGAGAGTTAGGATAAGGCAAAATGAAAAACGCTAACCAAACACGACCCATGTGGAAGATAGGAAATTGACCTGCGCACATAACCGCGAAAATGGTCATCGCCTCAGCAGCACGATTCACCCCTGTTC
>Ga0222712_10004051_pt1 | contig 15551 bp, 17 predicted proteins | sample C33_657DmetaG_FD_165043 | JGI IMG/M metagenome (GOLD analysis project Ga0222712, IMG submission 165043) | Estuarine water microbial communities from San Francisco Bay, California, United States - C33_657D | ecosystem: Environmental > Aquatic > Marine > Unclassified | place: USA: California... | reverse complement strand
CGTCTGGCCGACGTTGTTCGGCACGGCCAGGGACGCCAGCTTTCCGTAATTCACCTTCTTGGTCTCATTCAGGAACACCTCGGCATACAGGCGGAACCAGGTCTGGTAGTGCTTGTCGATGGACTGGCCCCCGATAAACAGCTCGATGGACGAAAAGGCCCGCTCGGCCACCCAGCACATATCGTAACCGGAATTGTCCGTTGTCAGTTGGGCCGCTGATGTGGGCGTGGGCGTCAGGGCCACGAACATGTCGCCGACCAGGTCGCCCGACCGGGCCAGGGTCACGGACACCAGGCTGCCCGGACCCTGAGCGCCCGACACGGTCTGCTGGGACGTTTCCATTGCAAAATTGGTATGACGTTTGTAGACCGACTGAAAGAAGGTCACCTTGGGTTGGCCCGTCAGGTACACGTCTTGCGCGCCATAAGCGACTAATTGCATCAAAGCGCCTCCGGGCATTTTAATATAGGGTGCGAAAAAGTTCCGGCCCAAAAATATCCGAACCTAGTACAATGTCTCGCCCCGCCCCTAAGACTGTGCCCGAGGAGGAGCCCGATGAGGAGTTCGAGGATGACGGCGAGGACCTGGACGACATGATGGAGGACGGCCCGGATATCTTCGAGGCTCTGGGGAGCCTGCTCGCGACCGAGGACGGTGAGACGATCGCCACGACCCTCGTCAGCCTGAAGGATGCGACCGAGAAGATCGCTCTGGGTTTCGAGATGCAGAACAAAATTCTGGTGAAAATTCTGTCCGAGATGAAGAACCTGAAATGCGGGTGCGCCCCAGCACTCGCCCCCGCCCCAAGCGCTTAAAAAAGTATAGCGCCATCTTAGCAATGGCAACCAAAGGAGTCCACACAAAGGAAAAGCAGGATGTGAGTGCTTACCAAAAACAAATCAGCTCGTGGACTCTGGAGGACCTGGAAAACCGCCTCCTTGCGTGTGAACGCAATTTGCATCTTGATATCCAAGGAAGTGGAACGGACGGACGTTTTGAGATTTACAAGACACTGGCCCGCAAGTGGCTCCCGGCCAGCCCGGACCGGGACCTGAACGGCCTACCGATTAATATCGATCGAGAGGATCTCGACCGCATGATTGTGAACCAGCGAGTCGCTGTAAACGTCGCGGGCTACATGCTGGCCCGGGCCGAGGTCCTCGAGTCCCTGAAACACGAGACGACCGACATCAACGGTCACGTCATGTCTCTCGAGCGTCGGATCCGGCGCTACAAGAAGGTCTACAAGCAGGTCGTCGAGAAGTTCATTACGAATGACACCGAGTACAAGCTCTTCAACCGCCCCCTCGAGGAGAATGGAGAGGTCGATTTTGACATCGAAAAGGATGCGAGTGCGTACCAGAAGCTCCTGGTCCACCTTTTGTCCCAGGCGTATCGCCAGGGGTTTCGTCGGTACCGGGACCAGTGCTGCAAGGAGATTCTGTCGGGTCCGTTTTCGACCCGGGCCTGGCGGACCGTGAAGGAAATCAAGGAGTTCGTCTACGATGAGACCCAAAAGGAGGACAACCCCGAGATGTGGATGAATCTGACGAATCGGGGAAACATGGCCTCGGACGTCGTGAAGCACCTGTCGAACTGCAAAGATATTCAGTTTCCCGAGATCAAGAAGGATCGGCACGTCTGGTCTTTTCGGAACGGTCTCTTGGATGCGCGGCCTACCGAGCAGCGTCAATTTTCATTTTACAAATATGACACTCGAGATTATGCCGACCTTGATCCGTCCCTGGTGAGTTGCAAGTATTTCGATCAGGAATTCGAGCCGTACGAGGACGTGGTGGATTGGTACGACATTCCGACGCCCAATATGCAGAAGGTCCTGGATTATCAGCGGTTCGAGGAGGCCGTGTCCCGGTGGATCTATGTTTTCATGGGCCGTCTGTGTTTCGACGTGAACGAGCTGGACGGGTGGCAGGTGATCCCCTTCCTCAAGGGCATCGCCCAGTCGGGTAAATCAACCCTGATTACCAAGGTCGCCCGCAAGTTTTACGAGTGCGAGGACGTTTCGACCCTCTCGAATAACATCGAGAAGAAGTTCGGCCTTCAGAGTATTTACCGGGGCTTCATGTTCATCAGTCCCGAGATCAAGGGCGATCTCCAGCTCGAGCAGGCCGAGTTCCAGTCGCTCGTGTCGGGTGAGGATGTTAGCATCGCTCGAAAGAATGAGACGGCCCTGAGTATGCAGTGGAAGACGCCCGGAATTTTGGGCGGAAATGAGATTCCGAACTGGAAGGACAACTCGGGGTCTATCCTGCGCCGTTTGGCGACTGTGAATTTTGGTCGTCAAATCGCTCCTGAGGTTTCGGATCCGCACCTCGAGGACAAGCTCGAGGTCGAGCTGCCCGCGATCCTTTGCAAATGTCTACGGGCCTACCTTGAGTACTCGAAGAAGTACGCCGACAAGGACATCTGGAATATCCTGCCAAAGTACTTCAAGCAGGTCCAGAGCCAGGTCGCGACCGTCACGAACTCGCTTCAGCACTTCCTGTGCTCCGAGAAGTTCAAGTTCGGCCCGGATCTATGCGTACCCCAGAAGGTGTTCGTGGCCCAGTTCAATCAGCACTGCCGCGAGAACAACCTGCCCCAGTGCCGGTTCAATCAGGACTTTTACGCCGGACCATTCAGTTCGCGCGAACTTGAGGTCCGGGTCGAGTCGCGCATTTACCAGGGACAGGCGTACTCAACGCAACCATTCATTTACGGCCTGGACTTCAAGAATGATGAAAATTAAAATGTGACCCAAGATTAGACATGTCACCGCGATCCGCGGCCGCGCGAAAAATTCAGGACCTTTTTCGCCGAAAGCGCGTGTTTCCAAACAAACCAATCAATGGGACCGTTATTAAAGTGTCCCGTCCCAAGATTACGGCCCAGATCGTAAACTTCAAGACGACCGTGGACCTCGGGGCCGTATTGGATCGGGCCCCGAAGGGTTTCACAGAGATTATGGGCTACGCTCGGACCTTCCGCAAGCCGGCCGTGCGTTACGTGACGGGCACAGGGTGGGTCGGTGAGGCCGAGGGTATCACCAAGGTGGTGGCCAAAAAAGGGAAGCAGACCGTTTCGCTCACGAGCGACACGGTCGAGGTTCTTGGGGCCGGGAACTTCGAGGCGGCCCTTTTGGCGATCGTGAAGAACGACTGGGCCCCGCGCTCTCTTCTACGGGCCACTCCGACCTACAAAAAGATCGACGGACAATTCAATGTGAATAAAGACTTTTCGCTCGGAGATCTGGTCGACGAACTCAAGGGGCTTCCGGCCGCACTGGGCCCGGTCGTGAAACCATGGGAGCCGGAGCTCTTCCCGGCCGTCGTCCTCAAACTGACAAAGCTCGGATGGACCTATCAGTTTTTCAAGAACGGGACGGTACTGTTCTCGGGTGTCAAGGACCCAAAGGATCTGGATTTAGTTCCGGAATTGTTTAAGAAATTCTTTACCGAGTTTGGATTATCGACACTGGCGTTCGGTAGTGGAAGCGTCCGAATCGGTCTCCCGAACAAGGGCCGGGCGAACAAGAGTGCCAAGTTGGCCGAGCGGTACAATCTCGCGGGCACGTGGAACGCGCTAAAGGCGCCCCCTAGGGGCTTTTATATCCGACCCGGTACGAATGGCAAGCCCCGTTTTTATCCGTGGCTCCGTATCGAGAAGAAGGCCTATAACGTCGGTGAGGGTATGCCCCATGTGAACGTCCGGTACTATCCCATGAACCTCAAGGCCGTCGCGCCAAAGGTCGTCAAGGCCTACAGGAATGCGGGCCGGCCCATCCCCCAATCGACCATCAATGCATTCAAGGAGGGCGGGGCTCCCCTAAATGTGAATGGAAACGCACGCCAAGGGGGCGCGAAGCTCGGTGAGCGTCGGGCGCCTTCGTGGAACGCCACCAAGCCGGGCTTTTATGTACGTCCAGGTCCGGGTCAGCAGCCGTACTGGTTCAAGATCCCCAAGGGCCTGGCCTCGGGCCGCAAGACGGTCATTGACACGTACACCAAGGCCGGTCGGAACATCCCCCGGGCCGTCCGCAACATATTCAAGATTGGAAATAACGTCGTGACGGCCGGTGAGGCCCGCGAGCACCGTGTAATCATGGGACTGAATGGGATCCTTCGCATCAACGACCGCCAGGCGACCCGACTCACGAAGAAGGAACTCCTGGCGATCGCCCGAAACATGGGAGTCGCCGAGGTGAACGCCAAGATGGCGCCGTCCACGATCATCCGTTGGATCCAGAGTCGGGCCGGGGTCGGGGCCAAGCCGAACCGGACCTATGATGTGCTGGTCAATGGCATCTTCTACAAGTTTGGGAACAATGGCCGCGTGACCCGGACCACGAACAAGGGTATCCAGACCCAGAGAGCCTGGGCGACCATTCCGGTCGCCGAGCAAAACAAAATCGCCAAGGCTCTTCTTCCGGCCAATCTTCACGCCGAGTGGAACACGGTCGCCAAGGCCAATCGCTTCAACACGCTCCGGGCCATGGCCGCGGCCAAGAAACCCGTCACGGTCCCGAACTCGCACCCCTTGTCCCCGGGGCCCAAGGCCAAGACGCCGAGTCCATCCTCGGCCGGTTCGAACCTCAACAATTTTGGAAAGGAATTGGAGCTGGGTCTGCGGCTCCAGGCCAATCTGGGAAACAATTATCAGAATGGGAATGAGGCGGCCTTTATGAAGATCTACGGCAAGTTGCCGGTCGGCAAACGTGGCAAGGTCCTGAAGGCCAATGAGAATCGGGCCTACAAAAAGTTCGTCAAGGAGACCGTGGCCCTGCGCGTCAACGTCGCGCCGCGCGCCAGATTCATGGCTCGAATTCAGGTTCCAAATTGGATGCCCGCGAACAAGGTCCAGGCCTACAAGAATCTGGTGACGACCCTGGCCTTCCAGAAGCCCAAGCCGGCCCAAAAGAATCTCAAGGCCGCGGTCAAGAACTGGATCGCCAAGACGGTTCCTCAGAGCCCACCCCGGGCCGCCAAGGTGATCGAAAATATGGTGACGGGTGAGATAAAGCATATCCCGGCCTACATCCCCAAGCCCCGTTCGTCCCCGGTTTTACCCAAGCGGTCCCCGCCACCCAAAAAGGAGCCCAAAAAGCCCAAGAACAACAAGCTCAAGAAAGAATACGCGTTGCCGGCCAACAAAACGGGTCTTCAGAATTTAAACAATGCACTGACTAACATGGGTTTGCCGACCGGGCCCAAGAATACGTACACGTGGGCCGGGTTGGTAAAGGCCGGTCTGAATGCCAAGTTCCGTAATGTGTGGCTCACGAAGGTGGCCCGGAACTAGATGCACTTGAGGACATCGAAAATCTTATGGAGGATATTGAAGAGCTCGTCGCGTGATCGGACTGCGGCCGGATCGACAATCTCGAGCTCGATTTGGTACGTCATGTCGTCATCACAATCCTGGTCGTCAGGGGTGCCCTTGATGACGCTCATGTCGATCGAAAGATTCTTGCGAACAAAAGACCAACGCTCCTTGGTCTTTTGCTCGGTACTCGTCTCTTCGCCGTCGTACTCGAACGGCCGCTCGGTCGAGATTCCCAGACGCACGTCCAGGGGCGCCTGATCCAGTGCGACGTCGTCAACCTTGAGGCGCGTCTTCACGTGGCCGACCTGCTCGTCGGTCTCCTCGTCGACCGTGAGGCGCTTGTTTCCAGGGAAGTAATACACGGTCGCGACACTGTGCTTCGTCGACTCCCACCCCTGGTACTTCCCGAGGGCCCGAATGACCCGCTCGAAGACCTCGCGGCCTACGTTCGTGTCGAAGCCCGAACGGGCCGGCCGGCCGAACCGGATCTCGATCTCGGTCTCGGGACGATCCTTGTACTCGTTGATAATCGGCTCCCACTTGGCAAAGAGCGCGTCCATTTGGTTTAGAGAAGAAGAGTGCCTCTCTTTTAAGAGAATGCGGGGTCTGTGGAACCTCGGCAACACCTGTTATTTCAATACTGCAGTTCAGGCGTTGGCCCACGTCCCGCCGCTCACAAAACACCTTTTTTCGGTCGACCTCGACCAGTGCCCGTGTGAGATCACCAAAGAGTACCAAAAGGTCGTTCGCCAACTCTTCATAAAGGATCGGTCGGACCCCGTGAGCCCGAGTGATCTCCTTGGGGCCTTTCGGGTCCGCTTCCCTCGGTTCACAAGCGGCCAACACGATTCACAGGAGGTCGTTCTGATTCTCATCGACGTGTTCGAGACGGCCCTCGGCCGCGAATTCGTGACTGAAATTTTCAACGGTGAAGACGCCCAAGAGACGCTGTGGGATGGGGGCATGTCGATCGTCCGAAACCCCTTTACGGCCCTGATCTTGGACGTGACCGAGCCGTGTCGCCTCAAGGATCTGATGGAGGATCGGGCCGAACCAATTCCGATCGAAAATTACGTGGATTCGGATGGCCGGACCCACGAGGCGGCCGCGGTCCGTAGGGTCGTGGTTCGGTGGCCCAAGGTGATATGCTTTTCGTTCTCGATGTATGACTATAAATTTCCGATCGAAATTCCATTCGAGTTTGAAAACAAGAAACTTTTCGCATGTATCGTCCATCTCGGGGTCCAAAACGGGGGTCACTATGCGCTCCTGGTCCGACGCTACGATAAATGGTACATCAAGGACGACGAGCAGGTCCGTGAGGTCCCGAATGTCGAGAATTTAAGGGGCGAATTCTACATGGCCTTTTACCGTCCGTGAAACTCTTGGAGCTGGATATTCTCCCGAAGGTTTACGATCGTCCGGAAATAGGTCCGTCGATTGTTCGCATGGGTCTTGTCCGTCCGGACCTTCTCGATGAACCACCCGAGGTCCCCGTATCCACACTCGATGATCGTCCCATCCGGCAGGTCCGAAGGGCGATGCAACTCGGACTCCTTGTAAGGTATGCCCCGGTCCTGAACGAAAAGTTCTTTGCTATTTCGCAACTCAAAATCGATGGTGATGCGCTCACGGGGCTTCCACTTGAACATGGTCTCGTGGGTCCCCATCCGGATTGGCTCGGCCACGGGTGTGAAGACCAATCCGTCCGTCTCATAGTCGAACGAATTTAGATCCGGAAATGTCACAAAGTCTTTGAGGTCGGTCATGGTCTTGACCCGGACTTCAAAAGGGGCCGTGGCGGTCTTGATAATCGCCTTTACGACGGCCCGGGCCTTGTCGAGCCGTTGGTCGAGTGGCGCCCCGGTCAGATCCTCACCCTTGACCATAACAGCATCGTGGACCACAAAGGCCCGTTTTCCATTTTTCAAATTGACGAGTTCGCCATCGAGCAGAGTGTCCTTGGAAATCCGGATCTTCACGGCCTCGATATGAAAGGCCCGATCCACAATAAACACACCCTTATCGATACTCAGAAGGAAATGGCGTACGCCATCCGTCTTTTCGCATACGAAATAGGGCTGTCGGGACAGCAAGGGAAAGTGCCTCCGCTCGATGGAGACTGGTTGGGGACCCGGAAAACGCTCCGAATCGGCCGTCTTCCAGGCGGTCCGGACAAAGTCCAGGACCTCTTTCATTTTGGTTGTAAATTCAGGGGCTCAAGTCTCTAAGGGGCCAAATTGACACCCGAGGCCTCGAGGATATTTCCAAAACATTCATGGACGTAATGGCACACAACGATTGCCTCGGACGCGACACCAATTTTGATACCGATCCGACTCAGAGTCGCGAACATCTCCTCGTTATTGTCGAGCGGGAGCTTGATTGGGTCCCGGCCGCCCCGGATCTTCTTGTCGACCGGCTTGGCATCCATGACCCATACGCGCGCGGCCGTCTTGGTGCACTCGTACAGACCCGGAGCGAGCTTGCGACCCACCTCGGTGTCGAAATGGAGCCCGCGCTGACTGGCCGGCTCGGTCGTCCCGGCCTTGGTCTTGCGCTCGAACAGGCCCCAATCGATACCCTCACGGACCGAGGGGAACACGAGGACCTGCACGCCCTTGTCGAATGGGTCCAGGACCTTGTGGAGCATCTCGTTATTCAGATTCGTACCGTAGTCCATCCAGAAGATGCGCTCGCCCGTCTTGAGAAGCTTTGGTAGACTCGACTTGTCCTCGACGAAATGAATCTCGAGATGGTACCCACGCATCATACATAGGCCGTGAATATTCATCATCGTGTGTAGGGTCGTCGCACTGATCGACCGGTTTCGGGTCACCGCGACGAGATGAAGTACGGGCATTATAGACAAAATGTGGTAAAGTTTTATCTGGGTCTAAATGTTCCGGGTCTTCAAAAGACCTCGGCTCGGATCAACAATGTTAGCCTGGGCGACCTTCTTGAAATAATTGTTCCCGCCCCGTTGGACCGTTCTCATTCCACGGATGGTCGCCTCTAAAACGTTCGTGGAGATTTCACTCAAGTTGTGTACGTTCTGACGGCACGTACCGATGACATAGACGCCGGGTGGTCCGTTCTTTATTATGTTAGAGACCTTCCAGGTCTCTTTACGTTTATCGTATCTTTCGCGGTTCGGGAGTCCGACGGTCCGATTCGAGAGCATACCGGGAATGTTCCACAGAATTCTGTTTTTGTTTCTATTGAAATCAAACGGGGTCTGCGAACTGAACCCCGGGCGCAGTGGAAGTTTGAAAATGTGCCCGAACGACGGTCCATATGAACGCGGACGATTGAATTTAACATTAGTATTAGAGTTTCTGTTAAAATTATTAATTGGCCCGTATTTCGTGAGGTGAATCATCTGATCGTATACCTCCTCACCTGGTAAGAACAGACGGGTGTTGTGCCCCGCATAATAGAGTCCCGTGACTTTACCGCTCCCCTGAATAAACGCGGTCACACGGCCGTTATTTCTAAGCAGTTTCTGTTCTATGTTGGCCATTGCGGTATTTCCCAGTTGTTCACCAGACTTTGCCACGTACAGAAGCGCTTTATCTTTGGGAATTCTGAACTTACCGGTGTTTCTGAAACAAAATCCGTGACCTATGACGTAGTACCCGCCGAACTTTTTATAGAGCTCGAGGCCGCCTTTCACGCGGGCCGAGTTCACAAAGGCTGACAGATTATTCTTGGACCTCAAGTTTACTTTTGTCTTGCCCTGCTTCAGCCGCTCGAGCAAATTTTCGTTCGAGGCTAGCTGACGTTTCACCCAGGGTGTGAAGTTTGACCCGACAATTGAAGTCGGCTTTATACCTATACCGCGATTTCCCGACGCTGGATCGCTGGCGGCGGCCACGCGCACTCCGCGATTCTCGGGGGTTTGTTTCTGGCGAGTCGTGACGCGCATACCACGATTCATGTTTAGTAATTTCAAATATTATTTTTGATTCGGTCCTCCAGATTACCCATAAATCGGATGTTCCCCACGTGACCCAGGACCGTCATAACGTCCGCGTAAATCTTGCCGTCCATCTGCTGCCAGCGCCGACAGAACGCGTAGTCCTCGGACAGGTACCGCCTGGACGTCGGATCGATCATACAATCGAATACGGCGTAGTACTGGTCCAGGTCGCGGTTCTGGTGGTCGTTATTACACAGGAGCTCAGGGTACCGCTCGTGCATCTTTGTGAATACTTCGCGCCTGATGAGCATGAAGCCGGTCGGGCCGTCGAGGACCTCGGCAAAGCCATCCTTGATCGGCGTGTTGGCCCATCGGAAGTTCATGACGAGGGACGACGCGACCCGGGCCAGATCCTTTCCGGTTTGGCCAGCCTTGACGTGTGCGTCGACCGCGTCCCACATCACGCACTTCTTCGGGTAGGCCGCGACCGACACATCATGGCCCGAACGAATGAGGCGGATAACAGATTCGGGGTCGAAGTGAATGTCCGCGTCAATAAACAGAAAATGGGTCGCTTGGGTCTTCTGGTAAAAGCGCGCGACTGCGAGGTTACGCGCGCGGTGCACGAGTGATTCATTCTCGGTCGTATCGAGCATCATCTGAATTCCATTCGCGGCACATGTACGCTGGAGACGAAGCATGGACTCGGCATAGGCCTGGAGACAAACACCGCCGTAACAGGGCGTGCTTACGAATAGTACGATCGGGGTCGACATTACAACATAATATCACGAGTTCCTTAAGTCTTCATTTGGGCCTTTACGATTCCCTCAATCTTCCCGAGCGTCGGCACGGACACGTCACATATCCGACAAATCTCAGCCTTGTTCGGACTGAAGCCCGCGTCGCTCAAAACTATGTACATGACGGTGCACGCGACGGCCTTTGGCGTCCGGCCCATGAGCTCTACACAATCTTCGAGCTGTTTGCAGACATTCACGATGCGGGCCTTGGTTTTGCCCCGGACCGCATCGGGTACGCACGTGACCGAATTGAAAAAGCGCGCGACGAGATCTGCGGGCGTCGTGATGTGTACCTTCGTCTCCGGGACTTGCTCCTGATACATATCGAATGTCCGAGAAAGATCGCGACCCGGAATTCCAAACGCGGCCGCGATCTCCTGGGTCGTGCGCGCGACCCCAAACTCACGACAGGCCTGGAAGATGCAGTTCGCCTTGATACCATTCCGAACGGCCCCGCGAGTCAGAACGGCCTCGTTGAATGCCCGGTACTTGATCTTGGCCTGATACATCACCGCATCGGGCAGGCCCAGAACGATCTTCCCGACCTTGTCAAGATCCTCATAAGCGTGAAACAGTGCCCGGTCTCTGTGATTCATCATCGAATGGAAATTTATCCGGGCCAGACGCTTTTGGGAATACGCGGCCGAGCGGGCAACGTTCATAATAGTCCCCTGACCCCAGGCGGCCGAAAAGTGGTCCGTGTTTACCGGGGCGCCCACGCGCGACTTGTCGACGGTCGCTCCAGAATCGTCGGGCCCACCGCGCCATTCGGGCTCGTCAGATACAAAATACGAGTCGACCGCCCCACACTCCGTACAGACCGGCAGGTCGTCATCGACCCCAAAAGATTTCAGGCCGCCACAGGCCTCGCAGTAGAAGTCGAGATCCGACCGGGAGCTCGTACAACCCTCTTCGGACGAACACCTAAGAGAATCGAGTATACTCCAGCTCTGTTCGATTTCCATTGAAAATTAGTTCAGGGTGCGCCCCCCTGGCCCACAGAAAACCTGTTTTTTTAGTAATGAGCTCCCCGGCCGCGCCTCCAGTGGTTGATCAGCTGAAGCGTGCGACGATTCAGGACATCAAGACCAAGTCGATCTTTAGCATTTTCAACATCGTGGCGGTCGTGGCGATCCTTGTGATTGGCTATTTCCTGTACAAGAAGTTCACCGAGAAGTTCCGCAACGGTGCGATCCGTGTGGAGAACCCCGAGCCCCAGCCGGTCGTGGAGGCCGTGGCCGCGCCGGTCGTGGTCCAAGAGGAGGAGGAGGTCCCGGATTCCAAGGAGGACTAGGACCAGACCGAATCCACCACCTGCCAATCCAGACACTTTGCGGCATCCATGTAAACGTCACGCTTCAGTAGCTTCTTCAGGTCCCGCTCAGGGATCCGCGTTTCGCGAATATAAATATCCTTAAATCGCTGCATAAATTGTTCGAGATTTTCCATCTGGTCCTTGAAATCCTCGAACTTTCCCCAAGTCCCGTCCATATTCAGTTGGTGAATCATCACATATGAATTCTCGGTCATGTGACGGCTCCGACCCCCCAGAAGTAGGAACGTGGCGGCCGAGGCGCACACCCCATCCGCGATCGTCCGAACCTTGCATCGACGAATTGAGCGCAGGCAATCCATACCGCTCAGGCCCGCATGAAGATCCCCACCGTCCGATCGGATCCAGACCCGAATCTCGGGCCTCGACTTGATCCCTAGATCCAGGTACTTGTGGCACAGTTCGAGCTCGAGCTTCTTGATCTTCATATTTAGTTCCAAAATTGTGGTCTCACATACATCACAATGGAAATACACGTCCGACCCCTGGACCTTGACGAAGGACTCGTCGATTTCGGCCGCGTGACAAGGACACTCGGTCGCCATGTTTGACCAGGGCGCCGACCCTCTAAGCCAAAATTCGTGTTGGGGCCGAGCCAGGGTTTGGCCGGGCCTCTTCAATTTCAATGGCCTCAAACCTCCTCAAGTCGATCGCTGACGCGACCCTCGAGTACCAGCGGTCCAAGTCTACATGGGCCAGTGGGCTCTTCGCGGCCATGGACGAACTCAAGCCGGACTACTCGGGCAAGGTCGGTGAGCGGTTCCTGGCCGGAGTTTGCAAGGCTCTTAACATCGACCATGTGTTTATGGACGATGATAAGAACTCAAAGGACGGCACTTATGATATCGTGATACTCGGAAAGAAGATCGAGGTTAAGACGGCCCGGCTCGGCGTCCAGGGTGGTTTCCAGCATGAGAATCTCCGGGACGCCGGGTGCGAGTTCCACGTATTCGTAGACGTCAAGCCCGCTGAGTTCTTCGTGACGGTCCTTCCCAAATTTGATATGAAAATGAAGCACCCGGTCCTGGGTCGCAAGCCGCACCTTCGCAAGGGCACGACCGACGTCTTCAAGTTTGATTGGTCCGAGGCCAATCTCCGCAAGGGGATCCAGGGAGGCGTGACGCTACAAGTCGGCCCGGACACGACGCTCGATGTCATCGGGGAGTTCATCCTCAAGCGAATTGGTCCTGAATAATTGAGGTCCTCAAATTAAGGGCCGAATTTGTCGACAAGAAGCTGACACTGGCCCAGTCAATCGCCCGGGCCCGCGCAATGAACGCGGCCTTGTTGTTTTGAAATACGATACCGTATCCTTTTCTTCCGGGCAACTCTTCGAACGAATCGTAGACTCGCATCGCGTCCCGTCCAAAGCACGTCGAAGGCAGGTACACATCACAGGCCCCTATCATCCCCTTGTTCCGCGTCGTAGCGACCGTCCCTCCATCCGAAAGTGAATAGACCTTGACGTTAGGATCGGTCAGATCCCGGATCGCATATCGGGCATCAGAACGGTGCCGGGCCCAAATTTGAAATACGCCATTAATTTTGATTTTCTTTTCATCGGGCGTGTGAAACATTGCACTTACGGGCTCGGAGTGGATTAGATTCAGACCCCGGACCCGTTTCCGGGGCGAGCCCTTCCCATCACTCTCGAACAGTTGGGGCAGAATGAAACAGACGTAGTCGGCGAAGTCGGCCGCATGGTTCAGGAAAGCCAGGGCCAAATGACCCCGAAGACCAAACGGCGGGTTCCCGAACACGATGTAGCGCCCGGGTGGTGCGGTCCACGTCAAAAAGTCCTGACGGGTCACGGCCTCGTGGCGCGGTTCGATATCGAATGCGATCGTTCCGGGAGGAAGGACCTTGAGAAAACTGCCATCGCCGGCCGAAGGTTCGATAAACTGGTACTGTTCCATGTCATCTGGGACCACGAGACGAAATGCGCTCCAGCACGTCCGGACCAGGTCCGGGGGCGTGAAGAACTGATCCTTGTCCTTGGGTGAAAAGTTGGCGTAATCTATCGGTCGATCGATCATTTTCAAAAGATCGAAAAAGTACTGACCGGGCACGTTCCCAAGCTCGACCCAACGCTTCACTGTACCCGGGGCCAAATTGAGCCGTTCGGCTACATTTTTGGACCCGTACCGTTCGAGAGCTTCCTCGAGCTCTTCCATACCTAATTACTAAAGGCTTTTCTTTATGGTCGCTAGAGTTTTGGCCTTCATTTTTCGAAGCGGGCTCAGGTGATTCAGGACGTCTATGTCCTGGCGCTCGAAGTTGTATTCGCGCAGGGGTTCGATGTCCCCGTTCTCGGCGTATTGGCGCAAAAGCAGAAGTTCATCGAGACACAAGGTCTTACCTGGGGTTCGCGAGGCCATGAGTCCTATCCGCTTGGCCCGCATACACGCGTTTTGGTACTTGGTCCAGGTGGACCCAGGACGGAGGGGAGGTTTGAGGGTGTGACCTATTTCCACGGCCGGAAGGAGCGTCCCAAAGATGTTGTAATATGGAAACAGGTCCCAATCTCCCGCGTAGACTCTGGACTCGAACATGTCGGCTATGCTAAACAGGTCGGCTACTTGGGCGTGGTCGCATTTTTTTGAATCGACATAATTTTCATGCAAAATTGAGACGATGTTTCCGGGCTCCTGAATAGAGTGACCTATATGATTCACGGGATTGGTCTTCGTGAAGAGCGATACGAGATCGGTCACGAATTCACGAGGGCCTTGGAAATCGTCGGGCGCGTCCCCATTGAAATCGAGGCTCCGCAGAGCATACCTCAGATCCCCGCGACAGCTTTTAACGACGGCCTCTGTGACTCCCGGGGCGATCTGACGGATTTCGTCGGGTGTAGGCACCGGAAAATCATATGTCGCAATTTCAAAACTAAATTTGACAGGGACCTGGGACACCACACAGAATATACCGTTGGTGGGTGGGCCCGTAATTTCATGGATTCCGATGAGGTCCGAGACGCACTCGTACTCGTCCAGAATCACATGTGTATCGGTCCCTTGAATTTTCAACAAAAATTCGATCGTACTCTGGCGACTCCGAAGAATTTCGTGAGTCAATTCGACATGGGGCTGGAGGGCCCGCGTCACGGCCCAGGTTTTTCCGATGCCCGAACGGCCCAGGACACAGACGGCCGGACCGAGCTTCGTGAAAGCGTGTTCGTTTTTTTGTAGGGGAATTTTAGTCAGGAATTTATCCATGGCCGATGATACCGAGAGTGAAGAGTCACTTACGAAGCAGGTCCTAAATATGATCCTCGAAAACAACGCACTCAGGGACACGGCCTTCCCTTACCTAGCAGGCTATCTTGTTTTTAACATCATCATTTTGGTCCTGCTAATTTATATCTCAATAAGAATTAGCCTACGATGAAGGACGCGGTTCGTCTCATGCGTTCTCGGGACGGCGTACACAAGTTCAGGGCCTTGTTTCCAAATGGACGGGCGGTCAGTTTTGGTCTAAAGGGTTACTCTGATTACACGATTCACAAAGATAAGGAGCGGATGAAGCGTTATCTGACGCGTCATCGGCGCCGCGAAAATTGGGGCCGGTCCGGAAGGTACAAGGCCGGCTTTTGGTCGCGGTGGGTCTTGTGGTCTCGCCCGAGCCTACGGGCCGCGGTGGCCCAGACGAGCAAGGTTCTAGGTCGGCCCATCAGAATGGCCTGATTTTGGGAGCGGCGTTCACGCGCTGCACGAGGCTCCCATGGGCCTTGTTGGCCGCGTTGCGCATTTGCTTTATGGCTGCGTTCGTGGCGGGGCCCGGACCCATCCGGGCTCTAATCTCATTCTCGGCCCGCTTCAGACCGGCATTTTTCATTTGATTCATTTTTGCGACGGCGAGTTTTTTGGCCTGATTCTGGGCCCGATTCGCCAGAAGACGGGCCTGGTTGAGCGCCACCTTTTTCGCGCGGTTCGCGGCGGCGGCGCCAAGTTTCTTGGCGAACATTCCTGCGACGGCCGACATTTATGCAATAGGCTGAGAAAAATCTACGGGTTGCGTAGTGGACGCGGCCTGGGAAAGGGCCGCGCTCAGGGTCGCGAAGGCCTCGGGAGTACGGCGCACGTCGTAGTTCATCGTGGCGGTCGGCGCGATCCCGATGGAGCCGGCCTCGGCGAACGCATCCTGATTCGCGCCCAGATACACAAAGTTC
>Ga0222712_10004049_pt1 | contig 15562 bp, 23 predicted proteins | sample C33_657DmetaG_FD_165043 | JGI IMG/M metagenome (GOLD analysis project Ga0222712, IMG submission 165043) | Estuarine water microbial communities from San Francisco Bay, California, United States - C33_657D | ecosystem: Environmental > Aquatic > Marine > Unclassified | place: USA: California... | reverse complement strand
GAAGGTGACGCCGACGAAGAAGCTGAACCTGATGATGAATGGGATCCAGATTCAGACGATGACATGGAGCAGGAAGACCGTGGCGCTGGTAAAGAGCAGAAGAAAGGTACTGCACCCAAACAGAAAGATGTGACTGATGAAGACCTAGAGTCTAAGACAGAACGTTCTTTCCAAGACAAGTTGCAAGACTTGGCAGACACTGACACGCAATACTTCTACCATAAGATTGACGATGCTTATATCAACGATCCTGTCGTACCATTCAAAAAGATTCTTAAAGAGACATCTGAGAAGACTGGTCTTGCTTGGTATGACAAAGAGACTTTGGAAAAGCGTCCAGACTACATCGAGCAGCAAAAGAAAATCGACGCTGGTTTCGAGAAGTTCAAGACTGACTCACAACGTGCTGTGAACTACTTGGTCAAAGAATTTGAGATGCGTAAGTCTGCTCAGATGTACAAACGCGCTCAGATCTCCAAGTCTGGTTCTTTGGACATGAAGAAAATCTATGCCTACAAATTGCAAGACGATCTGTTCAAACGTGTGACTGTTCTACCACAAGGTAAGAACCATGGTATGGTTTTCTTGTTGGACTGGTCAGGTTCTATGTCTGGTGTTATGGAAGACACATTGAAGCAAGTTATCAACTTGGCAATGTTCTGTAACCGCACTCAGATTCCATATCGTGTTCTAGCGTTCACTTCTCAGTATAATGAGCGTGACTATGATCATCGCTATTATGATAAACAACGTGAGATCCACAGCGCCCGTGCCAATTCTGACGACTCTTATCTGTCGAATGCTACTAGCACTATGCATCTGTTGGAGATTTTCTCTAATCGCATGACCAACTCAGAGTTCAATACGATGTGCAAACGTGTGCTGGACTTTAAGTTCTTCTGGAACAAAGGCTACTCTATGGGTGGCACTCCATTGAACGAAGCACTTGGTTGGGTTTATCACAATCTTGGTGATTACATCAAGAACAACAACATCGAAAAGATGACGTTGATTACTCTTACCGATGGTGAGGGTGGTGCAATGCAATCTCATAAGATGGGTAATCTGCATGAAGTTCGTAACGAATATGTTGGCTCGACATACAAACGTGTCAAGCAGAAACATTACATCCGTGACGATCGCACTCAGAAGACTTACGAGATCGACCGAACTTCTAGCAAACAAACAGAGGTTCTGTTGCGTATGATTAAAGATCGCCATGACATCGTGGTGCTTGGTTTCTACATTACACGCAATGCTCGTCGTGATTTGGAATGGGTTATCAGTTCTAACCTGCCAGAATTTACTGGCAGCAAAGACTTGTTGGTTGACACATGGCGCAAGGAATTCAAGACTGATGGTTTTGCTGCTGTAAAGAACACTGGTCGTGATGAACTTTTTATCATCCCCCAAGAATCTACTAAGATTGAAGAGGGTGAGTTAACAGTCACTGGCGACGCAAACGCTAAAGCCATTGCAAGAAACTTCAGCAAATTCCTGAACGTTAAGAAGACTAGTCGAGTTCTCCTGAACCGATTCATCGGCTACGTTGCGTAAGTTGTTGATTTTACAGGGGATTTATTCCCCTGCTTTTAGTGGGGTTATTGCTTGACATTAATCCTGAATTGAGTAATAATTAGGTTATTGATTGGTTGTTTATTATGGAGAATGTGATGGCGAAGACCGATGTGGCGTTTCGTGAGACTTTTGAGGCTAAGATGCATGCAATGTATCCTGACGTGCAAACGAAGGGTGTTGTGAGTCGTCCCCAGCTAATGGAAGTTATGGCTAAACTCAAAACAGAGAAGTTCCCTCTGTGGCTTATGAAGACTAAGGCTGGTCGTGGCTTGTATGCCATCGATGGTAATGCTGCAGTCGCAGTGCAAACTGAAGACGTGAAAGAATCATTCCAAGTGGACTTGACAAATACAGACTCGCTCATCCCGAAAAAAGATGCAAACTTCGTGCCATTCGGCAACTACACTGACTTGGAAAACATCATCAAGTCCAAAATCTTCTATCCTGCCTACATCAGTGGTCCAACTGGTAATGGTAAGTCAACGATGATTGAACAAATTTGTGCCAAGCACAAACGTCCTCTGATTCGTGTTAACTTGAATATGATGACTGACGAAGAACAACTCATTGGTACCAAGACTCTGGAAGATGGCAACGTGTCCATCGTAGAAGGTCCAGTGCTCATTGCTATGCGCAACGGTACGACTCTCCTGTTGGACGAAATTGACGCTGGTTCTGCCAACACTCTGTTGTGCTTGCAACCAATTCTCGAGGGTAAACCATATTACTTCAAACTCAAGAATGAGATGATCGTTCCCAAAGAAGGTTTCAACGTGTTTGCCACTGCGAACACTAAGGGTAAAGGCTCAGACGATGGTCGATACATCGGTACCAACGTGCTGAACGAAGCATTCTTGGAGCGTTTCGCTGTAACGTTCGAACAGGATTATCCTTCTGCAAAGATCGAGCAGAAGATTATCGAGAATCTGATGGTTTCCTACGGTTGTGAAGACCAGGAATTCGCAGAGACATTGGTGAAGTGGGCTGATGCTATTCGTCGCACCTTCGCCGATGGTGGTGTGGATGAAACAATTACGACTCGTCGTATGATCCACATTGTACGTGCTTACGCTATTTTTAAGAAGCGTGAGAAGGCTGTTGAACTGTGTTGTAATCGTTTCGATTCGGCTACTAAAACAGCCTTTATCGACCTCTACGACAAGGTTGCATCCCCTGCTCCAGAGGAAGTCATTCCTGTAATACCTACAGCTACAAACCCAACGGACGAGATTCCCTTCTAATCCGTAGGGGATTGCAAATACTTGTTGACTTGCAATCCCCTTTGTAGTATACTAATGTCTTATCTTGAAAACTCTTTGTAAAAGGAAATTTATTATGTTGAAATTCGCTGCTTTGTCCCTCGCTCAAAAACGTTTCGTTGTTTCTGTTTTGGAAGCCCACCCACAGTACAAGAAGAAGCCAGAGATTACTCTGAAAGAATGCGCGTCCATCTATTACGTCTTGCGTGAACAACGCACTGGCGCCAAGGGTGAGAAGATCGGTTATCCAAACTGGTTGTTCGCTGCAAACAAAGTTGAGCGTGGTTTGTATCAACTCCCAGTTCCATCAGCTGATGAGATGAAAGCATATCACAAAGAAGTTGCAGACAAGAATACTGCACCTGTCGCTAAGGCTAAAGCTAAAGTTGCCAAACTTGCTAAGGCTAAGACTGTTAAGGTCAAGTCCACTCCAGCTGCAAAAGCTGTAGAGAAAGAGACTAAGTCTGATCTGAATCGTCTGCAGAAAGTCATCGATGAGTCTATGGCTTACGACGACGAGACTGAAGACTTCAACCAGATCCTTCGTGAGAATGGCATCGAAGTCTAATTACAATTAGGTTATTTTCGGCTGACACGGGATGCCATCCCCTTGTCAGCTTTTTTCGTTGATGGTTTATTATGGAGTTTATTATATGTCTAAACAAGCTAAGTTGTTGAATTACTTGTCTACTGGTGCTGAGGTTACTGCAAAGCAGATCGCTGGCTCTTTTGGTTTGAAAAATCCACATCGCGCTATTCATCTGTTGCGTTCTCAAGGTCACTGCGTATACAGCAATGCTGCTAAGTTGGCTGACGGCACAGAGACTACCAAGTATCGTATCGGCAAACCAAGCCGCCGTATGATCGCTGCAGCTAATGCAGTATTGGGTGCTTCTGCGTTCTCACGAGGCTAATCGAATTGGGGGATTCGTCCCCCACTTCTTGGAGATATAATGGCTACTATTGACGAAGTTAAAGCATCCCAGTTAGCTACAACTGGTGGTCGCAAATTTGATGGTGGTAAACTACAATACGGTTTGCTGCCTCCACTCGCATTGGCTGAGACTGTAAAGGTTCTCACGTTTGGTGCAGAGAAGTATGAACCAGATAACTGGAAGCAAGTTCCAGATTCAAAGCGTCGTTATTTTGACGCAATGCAAAGACATCTCTGGGCATACAAAGGTGGAGAACAAATGGATCCAGAATCTGGTATCCACCACTTGGCACACGCAATGTGTTGTTTGATGTTCTTGTACGAACACGATGTAAAGTATTCAAAGGAATAATATGAGTCTATGGTCTTGGGAAAAGAAAGAGGACGACCAGTCCTATAAACTAGCTTCTGAAAATGTTAAACTTCAACAGAAGATCAATCATTTAGAAGATCAGATTAAAAAGTATCAAGAACGTCTCGAAGGTGAATTCGCTAGGGCTAGTTTCTCTGTAGACTGGGCTGCAATGAATGTGTTCTCGATCGAGCGTAACATCACTGGTCTAGATGGTCATAGGACTATTCTTGGATATATGTTATCTGAACCTTACACTACCAGTGACGGTTCTATTACATCTACAGATGTCGTTCGCGAATGGACTCTGTACTGCTCACATCAAGAACACGAGCGTCTTGTAGCTGAGTTCAATGAGTATCGAAACTCAAAATAAATTTGGCTGGAAGAGCCTTTTGACGTATAATCTTTTATACATAGTATATTATTAACTGGAGAAAATATGAAATTATCTAAAGAAACAACTGCCCTGATTAAGAACTTTGCTGGTATCAACAGCAACTTGCTTTTGAAATCAGGTAACAAGTTGGCAACCATCTCTGCGCAGAAGAACGTTATGGCTGACGCCACTGTGTCTGAGACTTTCCCTGACTTCGGCATCTATGACTTGAATGAGTTCTTGGGTGCGATGTCCTTGTTTGAAGATCCAGAATTGGACTTCAGCGAGAAGTATGTTACCATTAAGCAAGGTAACATGAGCATTAAGTATTTCGCTGCAGACGCAAGCGTGTTAACTGCTCCACAAAAGGCTATCACATTCCCAGCTGCTGAGATCGAATTCTCTGTGACTGCTGCTATGTTGAACATGATCCATCGTACTGCTTCTGTTCTCCGCGCAGCTGACGTTTCTATCGTTGGTGATGGTTCTACAATCACTGTTGTGGTTGGTGACAAAAAGAACACTACTGGTAACTCTTACAGCGAACCAGTTGGGTCAACTGACAAGACTTTCAAAGTGAACTTGAAAGTAGAAAACCTGAAGATGATTCCAGGTGATTACACTGTTAGCATTTCAAGCAAGAAAATCTCTCGCTTCAAAGGTAATGGCGAGTTGGTTTATTACGTAGCTGTTGAAGCTGACTCTACTTTCGAATTCTAAACTATAGATTCTATATTATGGCTAAGTTGAAAGACTTGGATGCGAAACTTTGGAGAGAGTCTCCTGATTCATATAAACATATGACTGTTTATGGCCATCAGGAGCTAACTAAGTTTACATGTAAAGTTTGTGGCGAGGTTGGGTATTTGGCAGAGGCTTACAAAGAAAGTAAGACTAAACGAAAGCATGATTCTCATATGAGACCATATCATGCTTCTTGTTATATTGAAACCAACGGCAAGCACAAGAAGGTTAAAGAGCCTTCTACTGCATCCCTATTTGAATTTTTGAAAGATTGATTATGATTGATTCACGTGATGACCAGTTTTTGTGGGTAGAGAAATACCGTCCACAAACGATCGATGAATGCGTTCTGCCAGACGCGCTCAAGAAGACGTTTAAAGAGTATATTGCTCAGGGCGAACTCCCACATTTTTTATTCGCAGGTACAGCAGGTATCGGCAAGACCACTGTAGCCAAAGCACTATGTAACGAGATTGGTGCTGAGTATATTATCCTTAACGGTTCTGATACAGGTGGTCACATCGACACACTTCGTACTCAAATCAAGGGATTCGCTTCTACAGTTTCCCTGACAGACGCTAAAAAGATTGTTATCCTCGACGAGGCTGATTATCTTCAAGCCAACTCTACTCAACCAGCACTTCGCGCGTTCATGGAAGAGTATAGTGCCAACTGTCGCTTTATCTTTACTTGTAACTACAAGAATAAGATTATCGAACCTTTGCATTCTCGTTGTGCTGTTATTGAGTTCAAGATCGAGAACAAAGATAAACAGCAACTGGCTGGTACGTTCTTCAAACGCGCCACTCAGATTCTGAAACAAGAAGGTATCGAGTTTGATCCTAAGGTTGTAGCTGAACTTGTTACCAAGCACTTTCCAGATTGGCGTCGAGTGTTGAATGAACTTCAACGCTACTCTGTATCTGGTAAGATTGATTCTGGTATCTTGGTTAATCTTGGAGAAGAAACCTACAAAGAACTAATCAAACATCTCAAAGATAAGAACTACGCTGAAGTTCGTAAGTGGGTTGGAAAGAACTCTGACGCGGATACGGTTGCGTTGTTCCGTGAGTTGTATGACAATTCTGCTGCGACAATGGAAGCTGGATCAATCCCATCTCTGGTCTTGGTTCTAGCCGACTATCAGTATAAAGCTGCATTCGTCGCCGACCATGAATTGAACATCATGGCTGCGTTGACTGAAATTATGATGCAATGTAAATTTAAGTGAGGATATTATGGTTGAATTTCTTTCTATCTTTGGTATCTTCGCATTAGGTTTTATTCTTGGATGGGTTCTCCGCGAGGAGATGGCCAAACGCCGAGTCGACTATATTATGAAACAGCTTGGCGAAGATCTAGAACAGATCGCGGACGAGTTAATCCAAATCAAGATTGAACGTCATAGCGGGCAATACTATGTCTTCAATAAAGAGACTGATGAGTTTATGGCTCAGGCTCCGACTCGTGCAGAACTAGAAGATTCTTTGGCTGCTCGATATCCTGAAAAGCGATTCGCTGCTACGCCTGAGAATCTAAAAGAAGTTGGGTTCGCTAAATGAGTCCATTCGACTATGTCAAAGCCATCAACGAAACCAAAGTTGATTTACTAGCAGGAGATCCAGACGCAGTTAAAGATTACAACAAGGTGAAGTTTATTGTGAACCGAGCCTTGGGATATTTCCCCGATACAGTCATGCAGGCAAACGCGATGAACCAACATCACCAATGCCCACCTGACTGGCAATTTTCTTTTTTCCTAAATACTATTTCGAAGAAACGTCGTTTCAGTAAATGGTCTAAAGCCGAAGACGATTCAGTTTCTTTAGAACTCGTAAAAGAGTACTATGGGTATTCAAGCGAAAAGGCGAAAGAGGCATTAACTGTCCTTTCCGATGAACACTTGATTATGATAAAAGAAAAATTATACAAAGGTGGAAAATCATGACTGTCGAAGTGATTTATTACGACTGGACTCCTGAGTCCATGCTCGAGGTGACGTTGCCAGAACCAGACGCATTCCTGAAGGTTCGTGAAACTCTAACCCGTATCGGGATCGCCTCCAGAAAAGAACAAAAGCTATATCAATCTTGCCATATCTTACATAAGCAAGGTCGGTATTTCATCGTGCACTTCAAGGAATTGTTTGCGCTCGATGGTAAAGAATCGAATATCACTGCCAGTGATATCGAGAGACGTAACGCTATTGCCAGCTTGCTTCAGGATTGGGATCTATTAAAGATTTTGAATGCTACTCAAGCAGAACAAAAAGCGTCACTGTCTCAAATTAAAGTGGTCTCTTACAAAGAGAAAGATAATTGGGAATTAGTTCCTAAATATAATATTGGAAAGAAAATAAAATGATTAAACTTGATTTGACAATTGAAGAAGTAAACACTATCCTTCGCTCTTTGGGTAAGCACCCATTCGATGAGATCGCAAGTATCATCGTTAAGATTAAACAGCAAGGTGAACCACAGGTCGAAGAGATCGTTCGCCAAGCTGAAGCAGCAAAAGCTGAAGCCCAGCCAGCTGCTTAAAAGAACCCACCTTAGGGCACGTTAGTCGTCACGGTAACAGGCGTCCGAGCAATTGCACTGACACTCGTAGTTGTCGCTGGATAAAGTAACCAGCAATGTCTTGCCTTCGGGGAGACACTTTTATCACTTACTCGCTTAATAGGAGAAACTCAAATGACGAAACAATTCGTACCTGCATTTTTTAGCCAAGACCTTTTCAAAGACTTCGACAAAGTGTTTGTCGGTTTCGATGACCAGTTCAAACGCATGCAAGCATTGCATGATGACTTGACTAAAGACATCCCAAACTATCCACCATTCAACGTCCGTAAAGACGGTAACACTTACACAATCGAGATTGCTGTAGCTGGTTTCGCCACAAACGAAATCGACGTAACAATCGACGGTGGTAAGCTAATCGTTAAAGGCAACACTGAGTCTACTGACCCAAGTGAAGCTGCTGACTACTTGTTCAAAGGTATCGCCAACCGCGCATTCACTCGCGCTTGGGCTATCGGCGACTCTTATGAAGTTAAAGACGCTGAGTTGTTCAATGGCATCTTGAAGATCGCTTTGGACAAATTGGTTCCAGAAGAGCAAAAAGCTAAGAAGGTTCCAGTCAAGACTGGTTCTGGAAAGCAATTTCTAAAAGAAGGTGAATAATGTTACAGGCACTAAAACAGTTCATTGTTTATGTGTTACGTGATAGATCGCAAACTTTACAAGAATACGTTGATGCTCACAATCCTCAAACAGCATTACAAGTCGAACATCTAGAACGACAGTACTATGCCAGAGCGTCTCGAAACAGACTAGTCTAAACAGAATGGGGCGCACGCCCCATCTTCAATTATGATTCCAAGAAAATTAACCCAATTAGATGAAGACAAACTTGTCGCTCATTTGACCTCTCTCGAGGGAGAAGATCGTCGCCTCCGTTTTGGTGCGATGGTTTCTGATAACTTTATCGAGAACTACATTCACTATTCATTCAATGCTGAATCGAAATGGTTCGGGTGTGAAGATAAAGATGGAAACATTATCGCTGCTTGTCATGCAGCAGTGAAAGATGACGATGCTGAACTCGGGTGCTCTGTTAATAAAGAGTATCGCGGTAATGGATTAGCTCAAGAGATGTTTGATCGCGCTGTGACATGGTTACGTACACAAGGTATCAAAGAAGTGTTTATGCATTGCTTAACTGAGAACAAAGCTATGCGTCACATCGCCAGTAAGAATGAAATGACGATCGTTAGCGAGTATGGTGAATCCGACGCGACAGTTGGTATTCAACCAGCCACTACAGCGACAGTGATGAAAGATGCATATTTAGATAGAATGGCAGTTTATGATATGTTAATTAAAACAAATTATAATGCCTTTGACTTCTACTGGAGACGCAACAATACCTAAATAATTAGGTATGAAAGCAAGACTCTCACCCAACCTAATTTCTTTTGTCACGGTTCTACGTGGCAATTGGATACTCAAGGTATCTGTTTACAAAAACAAACAGATAATGGTTGTGAGTCGCCACTGTTTTGATATGGACAGGACGAATGTGAATTTCTTCATGGACCAAAATCTTGCAGCAGATTTTATTGAACAACTTGTTATCGAGGAATGAAATGATTAAAGTATTTAAATTGATTAGTGGTGAAGAACTAATCGGTGATGTAACATCTAGCTCAGAAGCTGGATACTTTGTTGAAGGTGCAGCTACCATTATGCTCCAGCAGACCGAGAAGGGTATTGGAGTTGGTTTAGCTCCATACATGCCATACGTAGAAGGCGACAAGGTTTACGTCTTCAAGCATGCTATCGCGTCCGAAGGTGAGCCAGCTGTAGCCATGCGCAACGAATACAGCCGAATGTTCGGGTCTGGCATCGAGATCGCCTCTGCAGGCTCCGTCTTCACAGGCTAAAACCTCCCCGCTAACCCTCTATCCTAGAGGCTTCTAGCTCCCCAAAACCCCTGTAGAATCAACACCTTGCAATCCCCTCAGGATTGTAGGGTCATTGCATTTAGTTGTTGTCTTAGATTCCAAACTGCTGTATAATAACTACAGTTGATTAGGAGAATGAAATGAGTTTTGAAAAGTCTGTGTTGAGCGTGGTGTCTAAAACCCTTGGTAGCGTTCCAGCTTCTTTTACCTGCGGTTCTTTGTTCGTGGAATGCTCGGTTCCTGAAGCAGTAAAACTCGAAACTGCCTTGCTTAATTCCATGAAGTGTGGTATAATTCTCTCTCGAGTTGGTTCTGAATCTTCGTACGATTTTGTTTAATTGAAAGGGTGATCATGTTTACAGTAAAATCCAAAGCTGAGTTGCGTGCTGAAACCGAAAAGCAATTGAAGGCTTTTCTCAAACGTGGTGGTCATGTCCAAGTTATTGAGACTAAAAAGAAGGCTCCTCCTGCTGCTCGTACTTGGATGAAAAAATGAGAGCGTTACAGGAAACCACCAGTGATTGGATCCACAAGGTTTCTAATCACATCTACTACGTCACGAACGATAGATCGAAGCTGGTGGCATTCTACAACATCGACACGAAAGAAGTTAAGAAGTTTTCCAAGCCTCTACCCTTCTACACCAAATACAGAACATTCAAAGAACTCAAATGAACATTAACACATTCCTCGAATCCTTGGCAGCAAATGCCTCTCGTAACTTCAAACTCGAACAGTTGGAAGCCAACAAAGACAATGAACTCTTGCGTGAAGTGATTCGTCTGGCTCTGTGTCCGTTCACTCAATTCTATCAACGCAAGATTCCTGCGTATACCCCCAACACAACTGACCATGCAGCATCACTAGCGTCAATGCTCCCTGCTCTCTACGATCTACGTGAGCGTCTGGTCACTGGTAATGCAGCCATTGATCATCTGACTCGAATCCTCGAAGCTCTTAGCCCAGATGACGCGAAGGTTATGGAGCGAATCATTCAGAAAGACCTGCGTGCTGGCTTCTCGGCATCTACTGCCAACAAAGTTTGGATGGGTCTGGTCCACGAATACCCTGTTATGCTCTGCTCACCATTCGAGCAAAAGTTGGTGGACAAGATCAAATTCCCAGCAATGGTTCAGCTGAAGATGGATGGTATGCGATTCAACGCCATCGTTCGTGATGGTAAGTGCGAATTCCGATCACGCAACGGTAAAGAGATTCAACTGCTTGGCAACCTCGAACAAGACTTCATCGATATGGCTGGAGCCGTCGACTGCGTGTTCGATGGTGAACTTCTGGTCATGGAAGGCGACAAGATTCTCGATCGTCAAACTGGCAACGGTATCCTAAACAAAGCTAACAAAGGTACAATCTCTAAAGCCGATGCAGCGAAGGTTCGTGCCACTGTGTGGGACATTGTGCCTTACGTATTGTTCGAGACTGGTCACTGTGCCACTCCATACTCACAGCGATTCGAAACTCTTGCTAATCTTCTGGCTACTCATGAACCAGAGAAAGTTTACTTGGTCCAGAAGACTGTTGTCCAAAACATCGAAGAAGCCAATGTAATCTTCGAGCGTTACTTGTCTATGGGTCAAGAAGGTATCATCTTGAAAGACTTGAGTGGTATCTGGGAAGACAAACGTTCCAAGACTCAGATTAAGTTCAAGGGTGAGTTGGAATGCGACTTACGTATTGTTGGTATCGAAGAAGGTACTGGTAAGTATGCGGGAATGCTTGGTGCAATTCTCTGCGAATCTGCTGATGGTGTTATCAAAGTGCGAGTGGGTTCTGGCTTCTCTGACGATCAACGCAAGAATCTGGGTAAAGAAATAATTGACAAAATCGCTGCCATCAAGTATAATACTCGAATCAAGAACAAAGCTGGAGAAGAATCTTTGTTCCTCCCTATCATTCTCGAGATTCGTGATGACAAAGAAGTTGCGGACTCGTCTAAGGACATTAAATGAAAATTGTAATCAACCGATGCTTTGGTGGTTTCGGTTTAAGTCATGAAGCCATTCTGAAGTATGCAGCACTGGCTGGCATCAGTATGATTGTTGTGGATAAAAACCCAGAGAGCAAGTGGTTGCGTTATGAATATTACAAAGATAGTATTGCTGATGAGAACTTCTGGAGCGAATATCAACTTGATCGCACTGACCCATGCCTAGTTAAAATTGTTGAACAGATGGGTAAAGATTCGTGGGGTGACGCTGCTGAATTAAAGGTTGTAGAAATACCAGATGGTGTCAACTGGCATCTATCTGAGTATGATGGTATTGAACACGTGGCTGAATACCACAGAACTTGGAGCTAATGATGGATGAAATGAAAGAGTATGATGCCTTTGCCAAGCGCATGGAGGAAGAATATCCTGCTATGTTCGTTGGTGCTTACGGTGGATTCGCTGTAGGTAAAGGTTGGTGGCCAATCATTAGTGTGTTGTGTGCGAATATTCAGCAACACATTGACTGGGCTAACCGAAATGATCAAGTTGTACCTCAGGTAGTTGTTGCTCAGATTAAAGAGAAGTTTGGTGGGCTTCGTTTCTACTATGATGGTGGAGATGACTACGTTCGTGGTTTAGTACAGATGGCTGAAGACTGGGCTAATCGTACATGTGAAACTTGCGGTGAACTTGGTAAGCAACGTGGTGGTGGATGGATTCGTACTCTGTGTGACAAACACGAAGCAGAATATCAAGCAAGAAAGAATAACAATGACTGATCGATTTGATTTAGAGCAACAGCTTCTTGATGCATGGAAAGTTACTGATGACATCCAGCTGGCGTATGAATTGTCAATGGAAGGTAATGATCCAGATCAACTGGCTAATCTGTTACTTGGGTTGAAGACTTTGTATGATATCAAGTTTAATAAACTGTGGGATACATTTGAGAGTTGCGTTGGCAACCGAGAGGTTTAATTATGTTTATGTTTGACGTTGAAACACTTGGTGTAGAATCTAATGCTGTAGTTCTATCTGCAGCATTGGTCTATTTTGATCCAGAAAAGAAACCATCCTACCAAGAGATGCTGGATGGCGCATGCTTTGTGAAATTCAAAGCCAAAGAACAGGCGCAGATCGGACGCACTGTAACTCTTTCCACTCTTGAGTGGTGGAAGAACCAACACGAATATGTGCGTCGTGTTTCCCTCGATCCATCTAGTGAAGACGTATCAGCCGAAGATGGTATGACGATTCTTCATAACTATATGAACAAGCACTCAGACTCACGTAAGCAAACTATGTGGGCACGTGGTTCCCTTGACCAGTTAGCCATCGATTCATTGGCTACGAAATTAGGTATGGAGCCGTTGACAGGATATGCCCAGTGGCGCGACGTTCGCACTGCAGTAGATATCTTGTACGGCACATCAAATGGTTACTGTGGTGTTGATCATCCAGACTTCGAGCGAGCACAAGTTATCAAACACCATCCAGTTCATGATTGCGCATATGACGCAATGATGTTAATGTACGGAAAGAACTAATGGAATTTTATACATCAGCCCACGCATTTGGAGACAAGATCCTTGTGCGTGGTTACGAGAATGGTCGACCATACAAACGTAAGATCGACTTCTCCCCAACTCTCTATGTCCCAGCAAAGAAACCCTCCAAGTGGCAAACACTGGAGGGTACGTTCGTTGATGAAGTCCAGCCTGGATCCATCAGAGAGACTCGTGACTTCATCAAACGTTACGAAGGCATCGAAGGTTTTCCAGTCTATGGACAGACCAACTACGCCTATCAATATCTCAGCGACACTTACGATACCCTTGTTAACTGGGACATGGATCTATTCAAGATCTTCACCATCGACATTGAGACCAAGACTGAGTCTGGATTCCCAGATATCAAAACTGCCAATGAAGAAGTGACGTTGATCACGATTAAAGATCTATTCACTAAGCGTATCATCACATTCGGTGTTGGTGCATTCGTTCACAATCGTGATGATCTGGTTTACATCAACTGTGCAACAGAGCAACAACTCCTTAAAGAGTTTATGATTTTCTGGCAGAACAATTATCCAGACGCCATCACTGGTTGGAACACTGACTTCTTCGACGTGCCATATTTGGTTCGTCGTATCGCGCGTGAACTCGGTGAGACTTTCGCCAACAAGATTAGCCCATGGGGTTATGTCAATGAGCGTAAGACTTTCATCAAAGGTAACGAAGAGATTCACTACGACATCGTGGGTATTGCTCAGCTGGACTACCTAGAACTTTACAAGAAATACACTTACCAAAAGCAAGAGTCTTATCGTCTTGATTACATTGCTGAGCAAGAACTCGGCGATCGTAAAAAAGAAAATCCAGGTGAATCATTCAAAGACTTTTACACAAACCATTGGCAACAATTCGTTGAATATAACATTCACGACGTAGAGTTGGTTGACCGAATGGATGACAAGATGCGTCTGCTTGAGTTGCATCTTACGATGGCGTACCAAGCCAAGATCAATATGGAAGACGTTTACTCACAAGTTCGTATGTGGGACTCTATCATCTATAACCATCTGCGTGCTAAGGGTATTGTCATCCCAGCTAAGTCTTACTCTGGTAAAGATGCGCAGTTTGAAGGCGCGTTCGTTAAGGATCCACTGATTGGTCTTCACAAGTGGGTTGCATCATTCGACTTGAACTCTCTGTACCCTCACTTGATTATGCAATACAACATCTCACCAGAGACTCTGACTTCAGAGAAACTACCAGTGACTGTTGATAAGCTGCTCAATCAAGAAGTTGATACTAGCTACGCACACAAGCGAGATCTAACTGTAACTGCCAACGGCTGGTGCTATCGTAAAGACATCAAAGGGTTCATGCCCGAGTTGATGGAGAAGATGTACAAAGACCGTTCAAAGTTCAAGAAGCAGATGCTTGGTGTTGAACAAGAGTATCAGAACGACAAGAGCAAGACTCACCTACTGAAAGAGATTAGCCGACTGAACAACCTGCAGATGGCGATGAAGATTGCTTTGAACTCTGCTTACGGTGCGATGGGTAATCAGTATTTCCGATACTTCGATATCCGTATGGCTGAAGGTATTACCACATCTGGTCAGTTGTCCATTCGTTGGATGGCTAACAAGATCAATGCCTACATGAACAAGGTCATGAAGACCGAAGGTAAAGATTACATCATTGCCATCGACACTGACTCAATCTACCTGACTCTCGAGAATCTGGTTGAACATACTTGCGCGGGTAAGACTACCGAACAAAAGATCAAGTACATGGACAAAGTCTGTGAAGAGATTTTCCAGCCGTTCATCGATACTGGTTATCAGGAATTGGCTCAGTATATGAATGCGTATTCTCAGAAGATGGTTATGAAGCGAGAAGTTCTTGCAGACAAAGCCATCTGGACTGCGAAGAAGCGATACATTATGAATGTCCACAACTCCGAAGGTGTGCAGTTTGCTAAGCCGAAGGTCAAGGTCATGGGTCTTGAGATGGTTAAGTCTTCGACTCCAGCCGTCATCCGCGACAAGCTGAAAGATTCCATTAGCGTTATTCTGGAAGGTGATGAAAAGAAACTCCATAAGTATGTCACAGACTTCAAGATGGACTTCGATAAATTGCCTCTGGCTGATGTTGCATTCCCTCGTGGTGTGAACGGTATGAAGCAGTATGCTGGTTCTCCGATCTATTCAAAGGGTACTCCAATCCACGTTCGTGGCGCATTACTTTACAATCACTACATCAAGAAGCATGGACTCGATAAGAAGTACGCTGCGATTCGAGATGGTGATAAGATTAAGTTTGTGTATGTTCGTACACCGAATCCTTTACAGGAAGATGTGATTGCGTTTAGCCAAGAACTGCCTACCGAATT
>Ga0222712_10004048_pt1 | contig 15563 bp, 13 predicted proteins | sample C33_657DmetaG_FD_165043 | JGI IMG/M metagenome (GOLD analysis project Ga0222712, IMG submission 165043) | Estuarine water microbial communities from San Francisco Bay, California, United States - C33_657D | ecosystem: Environmental > Aquatic > Marine > Unclassified | place: USA: California... | reverse complement strand
GGCCTCTTCAGCGTCAACCAATTGCTGCTTAAGGGCACTTTGGACCGTATCGCCGCTCACAGACCGGACGTTTGCATCGGCATCACCGGCCGCTCCGGCTCGTTTCTGACGTTCAGCCTCTTCAGCGTCAACCAGTTGCTGCTTAAGGGCACTTTGGACCGTATCGCCGCTCACAGACCGGACGTTTGCATCGGCATCACCGGCCGCTCCGGCTCGACGACCTTTTTCAGCCTCTTCCGCCTTGGCCCGTTCCTCTTCAAGGGCCCTCCGGGTCGCATCGTTGTCGAGCGGCCGGGCATTGTCTGCATCGGCGTCACCGGCCGCTCTGGCTTGACGACCTCTTTCAGCCTCTTCCGCCTTGGCCCGTTCCTCGTCCAGAGCCCGTCGAGTCCCATCGTCGTCAACCGGCCGGGCATTGTCTGCATCGGCGTCACCGGCCGCTCTTGATCGTTTCTGACGTTCAGCCTCTTCAGCTTTGGCTCGTTCGTCATCAAGAGCCCGTCGAGTCCCATCGTCATCAACCGGTCGGGCATTGTCCGCATCGGCATCCGCAGCCGCTCTTGATCGTTTTTGACGTTCAGCCTCTTCTACTCGACCTCGCTCGCTATCAAATCCACGTCTACGACGTTCTTCTGCATCATCGATAGCTTTTTGAAGTCGAGCTCCGAGTAAATCAGCAACGATTTCAAGAACTGCACTTAGAATATCAATGAGACGAGCTCCCTGTGCAGGGTCCGTCCACGGTTGAATGTTCACGGCACCGACCGTGTTCGGTGGCGTTATAACGACACCGCCGCCACCTCCACCTGGTGGCGGTGCTACATTGGACGTAGGTTCCGATGGAAGAATGCCTTCGAGTTTATTGATAAAAGCTGTCACTCCAAAGTATAATCCAGCGGCTATACCCGAAAGTATGAGTAAAATGAAAGCGGCCGTCAATGTCATTTTCACGGCGTCACCGCCTTCACCCATCTACTTTGGGACGAGACAAAATTCAGCCACGAGTTCATCCACCGTGTGATAGTAGCGCGCCAAGTCCTTTTCGAACCGCTTCGTCCGGTGCTCACCTTGGGTATACAGCCATGCCAGGTTCGCCTTGGAGTACTTGGTCCGCGTCTGGTTCTCGGTCGGTCTCCGCGCCTTTTGTTTCTTTGGTAGAGTCACCGTGTCCGGTTCAGGTGTCCGATTCACAAAACTCAGGGCCTGCATACACGTATCCGCCAGGTCATCCTTCTTCTTGTGCTTGTCGAACACCGGCAGCCACTCGGGCTGGGTCGCCTGAAGAAAATCGCGACAGCGCTCGATCGACGCCTTCTTACGTTGGATGTAGCGGGCACGTCCAGGACCAGCAACGTCCGGAACCTTGTGCCGGGCGTCATATATAATCACATCCTTGTCGTGACACAAAAAGTAAGTGTGCAAAAAGTGCTCGACCGACTTGATGGTCCGATTCTTATCCGGCTGCTTCTCGATAAGAACCGTATGGGCCGTCGTGCACCATGGCTTGGCGTCCAGGTGATGCTTGAGCGCCGGGAACAGTCCGTCGGCGTGTTGGGGCGGGACACCGCTGACGTCCCATTGGTGAATCTTCTTTGTCCGAGCGTCCATAAGGCACATGGCCAGATTTTTAATTCCGACATCGATAGATAAAAGACTCATCTCTTAATTAAAGCAAGGTGTTCTTTAACGGATAATGTCAGGTACGTCCAACTCTGTATGTTGGTGGTGTTGTCACTCTTTTGTCGGCCCGTCATTGCACTGTCCGTACAAGTACGACGAACGGACGAAACGGTTTTCGACAACCGGACACTTTTGTTCGTGGGAGTGTATGAAGACGTACGCGTTAGACAAGGGCGGTCCGAGATCCGGCGAGATGCAAATGTACATTGCGTTGATGCGTAAGCACTCAAACGGAAATAGATACACGCCAATACGATGTGCACCCAAACGCGTCGCGCTCAAGATGTTCGGCGGTGTCATGACAATCGAGGAGTTTCGAGATGGCTCTTCAAACTACGTGGTCACCATGCCGTGGGAAAAACATATCATGCCGGACCTGACACCCGTGACCCGCGGCGCGCCGAAAAACGCACCTGGTGTCGTGACGACCCAGCCGGTCGACGAGCTGGTGCTCAAGCGTGCCAAGCCGCTCGCGCGCGCCAAAAGCACGTTAGAGGCTTCGCTCGGTATTACACGTAAAACGAGATGATGTGGGATTGTTGTCGCGTCGTTCCCGAGCCCGATCCGCCGCAGAGCTTTCCGGCGTGGCGTTTCGTCAACGGCACGATTGTGAACGCGGCGACCAAGTCGGCCGCGTTCGACTTTATTTCGGACGTGTCGACCCGAAACTATTACGCGACCGAAACCGAGCCGGGTCTGTGGGACGTCCAATTTGACGAGTACGTGACAGTCGAGCAAGTTGAGGCCAAGACGGTTATGGAGGCGGTTCGGAACGCCAGGTGGTATCTTCAGCTGGACGGGACCGACAAGAGACTGTTGTGAAACACGAGCGCGCGTTGTTTTTGAGTCGGTCGAGACGGAGGCGCATTTGATTGCGTCACCCATACCGAACCGATGTGGGCTCTCCACTGGACACACATCCGGTCGAGCACCTTTCGACAAATGACACACGGAAGAGAAATACCGGGTTCGCCGTCGCGGCGCATTCTCATCACGGTAAAAGTTCCGTGTTTTCTGTGAAGCCAATGCGAAAACTTGGCGGGCGCGACACCTTCTCGTCGAGCTTGTTCTCGTAAGAGCCCGAGGAGACGTCGTTCGGCGCAGCAATGACACGTGTTACCTATCGCCAGGTTATCCGACGTGCACACAATCATAGCGGCCATTCCATTTACAGTTTAGGTGAGCTTCCTTTTATACCTCGTCGGCTTCGGCATCCTCCTTTGGCGTGTACACCATGCGAGCCACCTTGAGCGCGTGCGCCTTGGCCACCTTCTCCGACACCTTGTGCGCCTTGGTCGTCTCGACCGCCGCGTCGTACACGCTCTTGTACACCGGAGTCTGCTCGAAGAGCTCGTTCAGCTCGTCGCGCAGGTTCTTGACCGACTCCTTCGCCTCCGCCTCGCGCTCCATAAGCTGGTGAATCTTCGTGATGGTCGTCATTGTTGAAAGGATGGCGCAGGACATTTTTAAGCCAAAAAACGAGTCGTGTCTCGAGCGTCACGGCGCAACGCACGTAAAGACATCTCACACAGATACAGAACAACAATGGCCAACAGCCACGCCCTCCGTGACTACGCAGTCGCCGAGCTCGCCAAGGTGTTGGTCAACGAGGCCCAGTACAAGAATGCCGAAAAGTCCATCTTCACCTGGACGGTCCAGCAGACGAAGCGCATGGGCGAGGCGCCGAGCTGGGAGAACCGGTCGTTCCGGTGGCGCTACAAGCACCGCATCCAGAGTGTCATCTTCAACCTGAAGAAGAATCCGGGGCTGGTTCACTCGATTGAAGAAAAGACGGTCAAGGCGAAGGACCTCGGAGGGATGTCGGCTGTGCAGTTGTGGCCAGAGGGACCGGTGAGTCAGATGGAGTATGCGCTCAAGACGAAGGAGCTGAAGATTGAGGCGGCCAAGGTGAAGATGGATGAGGAGTACGAGGGCATGTTCAAGTGCGGCAAGTGCAAGAGCAAGAAGACCACCTACTACCAGATGCAGACGCGCAGCGCAGACGAGCCGATGACCACCTACGTGACCTGCATGGACTGCGATGCCAAGTGGAAGTGTTAACGATTTCTCTTTTGTCGCATCATATTCGCGCGTCTTTGTCCAAAGAGTTCCTTCTCGATCGAGTACAATTTGTTTGCCAACTTGTTGTTTTTTGGTTGTCCGGTTTCGCGATGGTACTTCATCTGACGAGTCAGATTGTTGCGCAGGCGTCGAAATTCATTCAGTCTGTTTCGGGCGTTCAGTTGATTCGTAATCACGCGACGTCTATTTGCGGTCGCATTCACATAGGGGTGGATCAGTAGAGTCTGCAGATTGCCGCGGCTCATCCTCGGCACGACATTTCGACGGACTGTGGCCCATGCCAGATTGACGAGACTCATATTAATTTATAGTCATAAAATAAATGGCCGGTGGCTTGTTTCCAGGCTATCCGTTCAAGTTTAACCTCAAGTGTGTCATTTTTACGCTCGTGCTCGCCGGCGGTTATTGGTACCTGCCGCAGAAAAACCTCTATGTCCTCTTGTTTCTCTTGTGGTTCCCGTACATTGCGCTCGCGTGGTACGACTGGGCCTACAAGTGCACGCCGGCGCTCGGTCCGACGTTGATTCCGCTCGGCCAGTACTTTTGGTTGCCGTTCAAGCCGCCCGGCTACAAGGCTGAGTACGCACAGGATACACAGCTTCAAGAGGCGTACGGACGCATGGATCACAAAGTGGGTTGGACAATCATCGTCGGACTCGTTGCATTTTTGGTTCTTAAAAAAATGAAACGCATCTAGGACAATGGCCAAGTCCGAACTGTTGCTCGAAAGCCTGACGCGGTTTTTTGACCAACCAGAACATTTTGAAAAGTTGAGCGATATTCTGACGCACCGCAAGGGTATTTCGCTCCGAAACCTCGAGTGGTTCGTGACCAACTATTCGAAGCAACAACACGTCACGTACCAGACGCCGAACGGGCGCCAGTTTACTGTCCACGTGGCGTACAAGTCGAGTCTGGATGGGTATTCCAAAAAGTTGTTCGATCCGTTTTGTCGTACGGAGCGTATCGAGTTCAAGGGGTTTACGACGACGTGCGCCCAGCTCAACTTCCTTCGGTGGTGTCTCCAGAATGGAATTGTCGACTATATGATTAACTCAAAAGTGTGCACAGACCGTCCTTCACACTCAAAGTCACATAGCCATAATAAAACAGATTTAGAGAAAACTGGGATGCAATCTGAGGTGCATATGTGTCCAAAAATTTAATATCCAAATGGGACGTCTGTGAATTGAGTGACGCAAAGTCGAGTGCGCCGCCCGAGTTGTAGATGGCTGGCCGCTCGCTGAAACAATACATGTACATGCTCTTTGTCGGCACGGTGAGACCGTGGTCGATTGGCTGTTTGAATGTATAGTACAAACCGCCCGGAAAGTTGGATAGGACGTTATTGTTGTTGAGGTACAGTGTCGCGTATTCTATCGTATCAATGTACCTGAGCGACACACCGTTAAAGAATGTCACGGGCGTCGCACTCTGAATGTACTCGGACGTGTATCCATAGGAGTACCGCGACTCAAAATAGTTTCGATCGTCCGCTTCGTACGTCTTGTTACGCACGAACCAGACCATCATTGTCACTGGAAAATTGGCCGTAAAGTCGAGTCGGGCCAGACCGTTCGTGTACGTTTGCTTGGCCTCCTTCCAGACGCGCGGTACCTTGAATGTCAATGGGCGCGACCGGTAGTACATGCGTTCTTCAGGTGACAGGTGCACCTCCTCGATGAGTAACCGTGGATTTATCAAGTCGAACGGATTAGTCGATGCCGTGATCCATGACTGTTTATTGAATGTGAAACGGACGGACACGGTCGACAGTGTGACGGCGCACAATGGAAAGTATGGCTTGTCGCGTTTTCGACCGTGTGTGAAACGGTGACAAAAGAAAAAGTCGAGCGGCACGATGAGATTGATGGCCGAGGTTGCATCGACGTTCGTGCCCTCGGGTGTGCCGTTGCTGACCGCCTGATACATGCCGAGCTTCTCGTCCGCGTCAAGAAAGAGTTGGTCGTGAATCACGTACCAATCGTCGGTGATACTTTCGTAAACAATGCCGTCGACCAAAAATTCCACCTTGTCGATGATTGCCCGACCAATGAGTTCCGTGTATGCATTTCCGGACGGCAACGCCGGCAAGGAACATTGGAGATACATGTTCGACAAAAGGTCGCCGCACTCTCTCGGGAAGAGATCCACCTGGACAGTTTTTCCGAGATATCCTCCGACGTTCGACAATGGTAACGAAACTCGTTGAGTGAGTGAAAATGCCGTGTGCTGCTTCACTTCCGGAATCCAGTTTGATTGGCCACCGAACATGTAAGGTTCTTGGGCACCAATCGCCGCCATGGAAATGAGCGCACCGGTTCCAGAACCGCGGTCAACCACCGTGTGATACACCTCGCGGCCCTCACTTGTCGAGACGTTCGAATTGAGGTCGCGAACGATGTCGGCATGACCGACAATGTTTGTGTCGTCGTATACTCGTGCGTCATAAAGAGCGAAACTCGGTGCGGCCGTGACATTTCCGGTCACGGTAACGTTTGCATCAACGGGTGGCGAAAGTGTAAAACGCAACATTGAACTCGGGCGGATGTCCAAGTTGGGCATGTCCGAAACGACAACTGCGTTCGAGACGAACGGGAACGACACAGCCGGTGGCCCCGGATTGATGAGCGCGTCCGAGTACACATTTGCAGTGTACGACTGGACCGTGACATTTCCGTAAATTCCTGACAGACCAAGTACGGACCACCCAGGTTTAATCTCGAGGCCAGGAGTCGCTTCCGTAATGTACAACATAAAGTTCCCGGCGTTAGGGTCGAACGACGGTGTATAAAACCCTTGGACCGATGTGGTCGTCGGAAGTTCTTCGACTTCCCGTGTTCCACCGTCGATAATGTTATTCATAAAGTTGCGATAGGCGGTCAGTGACCGGAGACGGTCCGTGTCGTTCCGAGCAATCTGATAACTTTTGCGATACTGAACATAAGCTGGCGCAAGGCCGGTACGACCAAACGGAGGCGCCGCAGGCGTTGCCTGAGTCACTTGATTTTTGAGCGTCGTGAGCCGGGTCGCAAAGTCTGTGACGAATGCGTCGACGGCGGCCGATTCGCCGGGTGTGCCGAGCGCGTCCCGAAGCGTTTTCACGTCCAAAAAATATGAAATCATCGGCAAATAGTTGAGGAACAAAATTTGTCGATCTATTGGATCGGCCAATGCCTGGAACCGTCGAAGTTCTGAAAGAATATCATTCAGGGAGGTCGGTTCGTGAACAGGTGGAATGATGGCGTCGATCGCATCTCGGAGACCCGGAAGCAGACCAAGAAACGCCTGTTTGGTCAAGGTCGCCTGCAAACTGACGAGTAGGGTCTGAATCGTCGAGTTTGGTACGGTCACTCGAAACTCATTTTTAAAGTACCGAAGAGTCTGATCGTCCGAAAATAATGGATCGGGTGTCGGATTTAGTATTGTATAATCGGTCAAGTTTCGAACTTGTAAAAGCGAAAGTGACATCTACAATGCGTTCAGATTTTGTTTCCACAAGTCCGACACGCTCATGGCCGCCAAGGCGTTATGCTCGGACGTCTTCTGTTGGCACAGCGTGTCGAGCTTGGTCACCTCTTCCTTTGTGTACTGGTACGTCTTGATGTCGAGCAGCTTTGACCAAATCTCTTCGGCATACTTTTCCCGCCGAAGCTGAACATGGATCCGCTCGATCGTCTCGTTGAAGACGTTCATCTTCCGATGAATCGCCACGTCACGAATGAACCGTGCCTTTTCGGACAGCCATGCAACCTCGGTCTCGATCTGTTTCAGTGTGTACGCCTTGCGCTTCGCATAGATCCGTACGCGCATCTCAAGATAGTCCACCAGAATCTCTTCTGGGCTGTTGTACTTTTTGATTGCGCCGGTCGGTCCAACCAGATACATGTTCGACGTGTGAATCGTCCGCGAAAGGTTGAGCGCCTCGACCGGACCCCACACTCGAAAGTCAGGCTTGGTTTCGGTCGAGTGATTCTCGTACTTGGACACCGTGCCCTTGTCGACAAGTTCATCCAGCGTCTCTTTGAAATCCTGAATCCATCGTCCGGGAGGCAACTCGGTCACGTGCACAAAACCACCGGACACCTCGGCCGTACCCGTCAAAACCCATGAATGGTCACCCTTGCGCGTCACGGTTCCGCGAAAACCCTCATAGTACGGAACCATGGGAACCATCGCGTGTCCGTCGAGCGCATTCCGAATGTTCGTCAGAATGTCCGCGAGCTTGTATGGCGGAACAAAACACGAAAATCCCGTGCCGATACCTTCGGCGCCGTTAACCAGCACGGTCGGCACAATCGGCGCGTACCACTCGGGCTCGACCGTCTGGCCATCCTCCTTGGTGTACTTGAGCACCGGGTCGTCCGACGGGTCAAACACCTTGCGCGTACAGGGTGCCAGACGCGTGAAAATGTAACGAGGGCTGGCTGCATCCTTTCCACCCATGAGACGCGTTCCAAACTGACCACTCGGCACGAGAAACGCAACGTTGTTCGACCCGACAAAGTTTTGGGCCAAACCAATGATAGTCCCTTGGAGGCTCGCTTCGCCGTGGTGGTACGCAGTGTGCTCGGCGACGTAACCGGCCAGCTGGGCCACCTTCATATCGCTCGTCAGGTTGCGTTTCAGACATGCGTAGAGCACCTTGCGCTGACTGGGCTTGAGACCGTCTGCGACGTGCGGAATGCTCCGATGAATGTCCTCGGCCGAAAAGTTGGCCAGGTCGCGATGAACAAAGTCGGTCACGGACAGACGCTCGACATGTCCGTACGGAATGCCGGCCGGCTTTGTGTCCATATGACGGACGAGCCACTCTTTGCGCGAATCGGCCATAGACTTTGCAAACGCGAGCGTCATCGACGTGTCCGTCTCTGGGTCGGCATCAAAACGAACAGTCAGGCGTTCAATCTGGCGAAAGTACTCTTTGGCCTCGGCGCTCGTCGATGTACCGAGACCCTTGTAGTACTTGACCGCGCCGCGCGGTGCCGCCTCGCGAAACGCCGACTCGGTGAAAAACCAGGTCGAACCAGCCTTGATCACAGGCGTCACCATGGCGACGACAAACCCGAGCCGGATGAGCTCGGGCCAAAAGTGATGAATCATGTTGAGCACAAGACCCTTGATGTGACTGCCGTCCAAATCGGCGTCAGTCATAATCATGAGTCGGCCGTACCGAAGTTCGCGAAGCGACTTGTACGTCTTGCCGTGCTGAAGCCCCAAAATCTTTTTGAGGTCCGAAAACTCTTGATTGTCCGTGAGTTGCTTGACGGATGCGTCTCGAACGTTTCGAGGCTTGCCGCGCAAAGGAAACACGCCGAACGAGTTTCGACCGACGACCGACAGACCCGCCACCGCGAGCGTCTTGGCCGAGTCTCCCTCGGTCACGATGAGGGTACACTCGTGCGACCGCGCCGTCCCGGCCCAATTTGCATCGTCGAGCTTGGCCACGTTGACACGTGACTTTTTCGTGCCGTCCGTTTTCTTCAGTTCCTTCTCCGTCTTTGCAAGAGTAAGTGCAGCGATATCATCAGCAAGACCACATGCGAGGATGGCTTTGACGGAGGCAGGACGGAAAACATATTCGGTCGTATCTTTTGATGTGCATTCAGTTTTAGTTTGAGAAGAAAACGTGGGCCGGTCGCGCGTCGCCCGCATAAACACCCAGAGGGACGCACGGACCTGAGCCGGCCGAATATCCTTGAGACCGAGCGACGCAACAAGCTGTGCGACAAACCGTTCGACGTGCGTACCACCTTGCGTCGTCGCAATACCATTGACGTACGAAACCTGTTCAAACTTTCCCGTGTCCGTGTGCGCCACGACGATATCCTTTCCGAGCGCGACGAGTGGACCCTGTGTGTGCATCTTGGCGTACGACTCGACCGAATCGATCGAAAGACGCTCGCCGTTGAGATAGACGTGCGCCTTTGGACAACACATGGCCGCGTCCCACGTACGGCGCGTCACGATAGTCTGGAGCGCCTCGAGATGTTTCCCGCCAAAACGAGCCCAGTCCGGCTCGAATGTAATTTCGACACCGCCGGCACCCTTGACATCCTTAATGTCCGGCGGGCCCACAACCGCCATGTTCCTCGACCAATGTTGAATGTAACGTTTCCCGCCCGAAATGATTCGGACCGAAAACTCTTTCGAAAACACATTCGTCAGTTTGGCGCCGTAACCGTTCCGACCGCCGGTCACCCGCTCCTTCGTATCGTCATAGTTTGAGGATGTCAAAAGGTGCCCAAAGATGAGTTCGGGCAGCCAAACGTTTTCGGTCGCGTGCTTCTCGATCGGAATTCCGTCACCGTTATTCTTGACCGTGATTGTGCCGTCGGGCTTCCACGAGACGTCAATCCGGGTCACCTTTTTGGGATGGAGCGTATGCTGGTCAATCGCATTCACCAGAATTTCGTCAAAAATTTTAACAAGTCCGGGTGCGACCGTCACCTGTGCACGCACAAACCCTTCCGGGGTGTGGCGCCACGTGTCCTGTACATCCGGAATGAGCGACCCGACATAACTGTCAGGTCGTTTCAGGATGTGCTCGACGTGTGTAAGTTTTTGATAGTGTTCAGCCATATACGAAAGGTGTGTCGTCATTTTAAGTCTTTGGGAGACGGCGGCGGTGCCGGTGGCGGCGACGGTTCCCGTGGCCTGATTGACGGCCGACGTACAACAACCGGCTTGGGAGGGTCAGTCTCGTCCATAATGTCTGCCCAGCTATGACTCATCGCTTCTTTACTGCTTTGAGCACCTTTTTTACTGCGGGAGTCGAACGCGCATTGTACTTGCCGAACAACTTTTCAAATTCAACCTGACGCTTCTCGCTCGTGGCGCGGCGTTTCGCCTGGGCGTTTCGGGCCCTGTGAATTGCCGACTCGGGAAATCCATCGGCGCGCATGGCATCCGTCAAAGCCTTGAGCGGCGGACGGGTGGTTGCCCGTTCAAACAAAGCGGCGATAGCCTCACCACACACGGGATGATTCTCCTGTACAACCTGACGCTCGACATGAATGTGTTCGGGGATGGTCTGGGCACGCAATGCTTCAATTTCTTCGGGGGTTGAACCGTGACGCGCAAGCAGACGATAGTAGTCATCGGAACGCCAAATTGGCGCAAGCATCTTCATTACATACACATTGCATTTCTTCTTTACTCCTCGTCGTAGTTGTCCTCCTCTTCGGCCACCGCAATCAGTCGCTCGCGCAGGGAACGCCGCGGGCTCACCACCGTCTCAAACTCCTCCGTGTCATTCTCAGCCAGAGCGCTTCCGTGCGTCTGGCACAACTCACAGTCCGTGTGCACCTCGTCGTCCAACTCGTGCGTGTGCTCCGGGGCCGCCACGCGCACCTTCTTCTTGGTCGGCTTCTTCTTCGGAGCGGGAGGCGCACTGGGGCCCGCCTCGTCCTCCGGCTCAGGCGTCGGAGTCTGCCGGCGCGTCTTCTTCGGCGCCGGAGTCGACTCCCCCTTTTTGGTGTGAACACTGCACATGCACGTCCCGGTCAGAGCATTCAAACGGCAAGGCTTTCCCTTGGCCGTCACCGCCGTGCACTTGGTCGTCGTCGTCGCCTCCGTCACCGTCACCTTGGCCGTGCGCTTCTTGGGCACAGTCTTCTCGATGGGCTTGGCCTCCGGACCCAGGTACTTGTTCACCAGCTCGTCAACGTCAAGACCCTCACCTTCGGCGATGCGAGTCACCAGGTTGCGCATCAGCTCGTCAAGCATGTTGTGGGCGTGGATGAGAGCCATTTGTGTGTTTGAGATGAATAGACCGTGACACGCTGGTGACGCTGTGGACAAAACCTTTTTTTGTCAGGCTCGTTTAAAAAGGTGGGCCGATACACGTGTATGACCGAAGAGGTGACGTTTCAGGCCGTGGCTTGGTCGACCCGAGAAGATGAATCGTCACTGACGATTGACATTTTTGGCCGGACAGAGGATGGTCGGAGCGTCCACGTCGAAACACCTTTTGAGCCATATTTTTTTGTCAAGCTGCCGGGTGGAAAATCGCCACCGCGTCTCGACACGCTGGTCGAAGTGCCGATGTGCGTCAAACGGCGCGACTTGTGGGGTTTCCAAAACCAGACCGAGCACACATTTGCAAAGTTGACGTTCAAGACGCTTTCGGACATGCGACGTGGCGAGTGGGCCTGTCGGAACCAAAAGTATCAAGTTTACGAGGCGAATCTCGACCCGGTGCTTCGCCTCATGCACCGGACCGACATTCAATCGACCGGCTGGCTCAAGGCGAAAGGTCGGCCCGGAAATGCTTCGTCGTGCACGGTCGACTTGGTCGTTGGCGATTGGCGAACGCTCAAACCGGTCAGTCGTGACGACATGGCGCCGCTCCGAGTCGCATCGCTTGACATTGAGTGTTATTCCAAGACGGGTGCGTTTCCGTCCGCGTTCGAAAAGGCGGATGTCTGTTTCCAGATTGCCGTGACGACCCGCGTGAACAGTGTTCCGTATGACCGCAAAGTCTTTTGCGTCAAGGAGACGACATGTGCCGATTCGGAAAGTTTTTCCTCCGAGCGGGCCATGTTGGAACGGTTTGCAGAGTATATCCGTGACGAGCTCGATCCGGACATTATCACCGGCTGGAACATCTTTGGGTTTGACCTCGAGTACATGTACACCCGGTCGGTCGTCGCTGGGTGTCCACCGGATGCTTTCGTATGGGGTCGACTCAATGACGTGTCGGTCGAACTCGTCACGAAAAACTTGTCATCGAGCGCGCTCGGATCCAATACGCTCAAAATGGTGCCTATGGTTGGTCGGTACGTGTTTGACATGTTTCAGGATGTGAAGCGCGAACACAAACTGGAGAGCTACTCGCTGAACAACGTCTCGAAGGTGTTCCTGGGCGACCAGAAGATTGACATGCCGGTCCGTGAGATTTTCCAGCGTTTTCACGACGGTGATCCAGTCAAGCTCGGTGAGGTTGCCGAGTACTGTCTGAAGGACACGGAACTTCCTCACCGGATCGCCGAACACCTGTGCATGCTTCCGAACCTGCTCGAGATGGCCAAGGCGACGTGGGTTCCGTTGTCCTATCTGAGTGAGCGCGGGCAACAAATCAAAGTGTTTTCGCAGGTGTGTCGCAAAGCTCGACTGTTGGGATTTATGGTTCCGACGATGCGCGTCGACCGCAACGCACCACCGGAGGACCAGTACCAGGGCGCGACCGTTTTGGAAGCACAGACGGGTGCGTACTACGGACCGGTCACGGCGCTCGACTTTGCGTCGCTGTACCCGTCCATCATGCGCGCGCACAACTTGTGCTACTCGACGCTCGTGATGGACAAGCGCTATCTGGACCTTCCGGGTGTGACGTACGAAACCTACGGACCGCATGTGTTTGTCCAAGGCGTCCCGAGTCTGTTGCCCGAGATTCTGAACGAGCTGGCCGCCTTTCGCAAAAAGGCGAAGCGCGACATGGCGGCCGCGGAAGGAACGCCGCTCGAGGCGGTGTACAACGGTCGACAACTCGCGTACAAAATATCTATGAATTCGGTATATGGGTTTACTGGCGCGTCTAAGGGCATGCTTCCCCTTCTCGCAATCGCATCAACAGTTACTTTCCGAGGTCGACAAATGATTGATGAGACCAAGACGTATGTTGAGGAGCACTTTCCGGGCGCCAAGGTGAGGTACGGAGATACTGATTCAGTCATGGTTGAATTTGATGTCCAGGGACGTAAAGGCCAAGAGGCGATCGACTATTCATGGGCACAGGGTGAGCTGGCATCTGAACAATGTTCCAAGCTTTTCCGGGCACCGAACGACCTGGAGTTGGAAAAGGTGTACTGTCCGTACTTTTTGTACAGCAAGAAGCGGTACGCCGCCAAGATGTACGAGAAGAAGGGTGACAAGGTGGTGTTCAAAAAGATTGACGTCAAGGGTCTGCAGGTGGTTCGGCGAGACACGTGCGGCTACGTTCGAGGCGTTCTCAAACATCTTTTGAATCTTGTGCTCGAATCGAACGACCCGAGACCGGCTATCGAGTATGCGCGCCAAAGCGGCCGTGACCTTTTGGCCGGAAAGATTTCGTCGAGCGACCTGCTCATGTCCAAGCAGCTCGGGAGCGATTACAAGACACGTCAGCCACACGTCGAAGTCCGGGACAAGATTCGCAAGCGTGCACCAGGTTCCGAACCACAAAACGGTGACCGGGTCCAATTTCTTATTGTCAAGGGAGCGGGACTGTTGTGCGAAAAGGCGGAAGACCCGGCGTTTGTGGCCGAAAACAAGATTCCGGTTGACTATACGTACTACTTCGAACACCAACTCCAAAAGCCCGTCTGTGACCTTTTGGAGCCTTTGGTCGGAGCCAAGGCTTTTGAGACTATTTTCAAAAGTGTAGATTATTTGACGACTCGTTCAATCAAGAGTTATTTCAAAGTTCCTGATAGCCAGGCATCGCCTTGCCATCCTTGACGATGGTTGGATAGCCAGAGACAAAGTTGGGGCACTCACCCTTGTCACAATCCTTGAAGGTGTACTCGATCTTCTTCTCTGCAAAGTACTCCTTCTGCTTCACGCACCACGGACACCCGTTGGTGCCGTACATGATGACACCTGGTTCCTGTGGAATCGGATCAGTCGGCGGAGCCTGGTAGTGCTCCACGCCGGTCGGTTCGGCCACAGCCGCCGGAGCGACTGCGTTCCGGCCCTGCCACCAGGTCCAGATAAAGTACCCGAGGACGGCCAGAATCACGACGATAGACAATTTCATGGCGACACCGTCCATTATTACCTATAGTTGAGTTAATTTTTAGCCAAAGAGCGCATTCACAATTTCCTGTTTCGTGCCGTTCGTCTTCGTACCAGCGGCCCGAGCCAGTTGGACCAGCTCAGCCTTTGTTTTGGACAACAAAAGCGCCTTGTTTTTACGAACCCGGCCCCCTGGGCTCTTGGCCAGTTTGAGCGTCGAGCGCCGCTTGGCAATCGCCGCCACATTTGGAGCGTACCCGCGCGCGTTGATGTTCACGCCGATCCGGGCCAGACGGGTCGCCTCATTGAGATTGCGCCGAGACGTTTCCCACTTCGGGAGCCAACTGGCCACTTCGCGCTTGGCGCTCTCGGGTGCGTAGCCACGGTTGACCAAATGGGCCTTCAGAGTGCGTTTCGTGGTCGTACGTGCGTTGTGTGTCTTGGTATAGAGGTTCAACAGCGTACCGGCATTCACACGAGCGCGCACCAGCGGCGAACGAGCAGGCGACCGTGACTTGGGTCGAACAGGCGACCGGCGCGGTCCCATTCCGAGAGATTCGCGACGAGTCGTCGCCATGTTCATGTGGGCAGGCTTTGGAGCGGTGACCAGCGAACGACCCTTCCCGATCACAACCATGCGACGTGTCTCACCGGTTGGTACGCGACGGGCCGTCAGGCGCTCACGGTTTGGTCCCTTTCCTTTGGTCACATTACGGACCATCACCGTGCGGCTTTCGTTTCTGGCCCGTGGACCAGTCATGAACGCCGCGCGCGAACGAGGTGACATGCGCAGAAACTCGGCGGCGCTCGGACGGGACGCACCGCTCGTGATGGTCACACCCTTCATGTTCCCCAACATGTTCCGCGCAATGTCGGCCGCGTTCCGGGAGCCTCCGGCGCCGTTGCCATTCCCGGACGGGACACGCGAAGGAGTTCTCGGAGGCGTGGGCCGACGGGCCGGCTCTGAATACGGCATGACATTCATAAAGTTGCGTATCCGTGGAGAACTAATTGGGCGAGACGGCGACCGGAACTTTTTATTGGCCGTGGCCAAGAATGGATCGGCGAGCAACTGAACAAACCCG
>Ga0222712_10004047_pt1 | contig 15568 bp, 13 predicted proteins | sample C33_657DmetaG_FD_165043 | JGI IMG/M metagenome (GOLD analysis project Ga0222712, IMG submission 165043) | Estuarine water microbial communities from San Francisco Bay, California, United States - C33_657D | ecosystem: Environmental > Aquatic > Marine > Unclassified | place: USA: California... | reverse complement strand
CTGATGGCCACCCAATTACTGGTCGGTTGGCGTGCATTGACTTGGGCTGGCACGGATTTTCATACCGGCTGTGATGTCTGGCTTTCACACTTGGCCCAGGCCGCTGAGTGGTTTCCCCTTCTGGGACTCCTTGGGACCGTTGCGGGGATTTTGCAAACTTTTGGGTCAATCCAGGGCCCCACGGCACCTGAAAAAATCATTCAACTTTACGCGCCGGCGATCACGGCTACGGGGGCCGGGTTGCTGATGGCCCTCGCGAACATTCTTCCTACTTGGGTGGTGCTCATCGGCCGTGACTTGATTCGTTCCTTGGCTGGTTTGCCAAAGGTTGAAATTCAGGATCGTCCAACCTGATTCGGGAGGCGATGATGATCCAGCTTCCCAAGCGGAGTGTGACTCGATTTTTCATCCCGATGATTGATGTGTTGATTTTGCTGTTTTGTATTTTTTTGCTGTTGCCATTTGCCAGTCAGGATGCGCGGGAAACGGGAGTTGCGAACTCCAAAGCTGTGTCCGGGGGTGAGGCAACACTGAAAAACCGCTTGGTTCAAATCGACCGGGAAAGGAAGCGCCTTTCTGAAACCCGTTCCGCCACTGCCAAGGAATTGTCGGGAAGAATCGCCCCGGTGATTCTCAAGATTGACCCCGGAGATGGCGGACTCGTTCGGGAAAATCCTTCCGGCCCTGTCCGCATCGATCCCGAGGCGAATCCCGGGCAAGTCAGGCGAATGGTCGAGGAGGATCGAAGGAGGCTCGCCGCTTCGGGTGGTGATAGCCGTGAGCCCTACTACATTTTTTTGCCAAGCCCTTCATCGCCATTTCCAACGGTTTTTCAAAGGCAAAAATACCTGCGTTGGTTTGCCGAGGCGGACGCTGCGGCGGATGTCGGCAGGCCGGACATGATTTTCGGTGGAAAGGAAAAATGATGGATCCCGGTGGAATGTTTCCCATGCTGGTCAGGTATTTGCCTGCCATTTTCCTTGGCGTGACTGGCATGTTGGTGGGAGTGTTGTTTTCCGCGCCCATGGTGGACCATGTTTTGCCAAGGATTTACGGACGCAAATTGTCATCCCGCCAATCCGTTACTGTCCGGTGGATCTGCAGTTTGGGAATGGCAGCGATTTGCTTTCTGATGGCGGGGCTGTTTGGATTGGGAGGAGGAACTGCGGGGGGGCTGCCTGGAGAGGGGGAGATGGTGAATTCCAAACCAACTTCCAAAACAGACCCGGTAAAAGTTGTGGAAAAACGTGGTGGGGAAGTCAAAAATTCCAAGTCGCCAGGCCTTGTGATGCGGATCCTTGGCCCGGATTTGGCCAAGGAGTATTCCGGCGCAACATTTTCCCCAAATAATCTTTTTTGGTTTGCGGAAATCCATGAAGCAGTCGGTGCACCGGCTGGGGGCGGGGTGGAGAGGCGGGAGTTGTTGGATTGGACTTCCGCCCAAAAAAAGATCCTGGAATGGAAAGGCAACCAGGTCCCAGGCAAGATTCGCCCGATCCGCTTCTTGTATACAACCAGGGATCCCGATGACTCCTCCCCGCTTGTCGTGGAGGTGACACGCTGGTGCCGGGAAAATGGGGTGAGTCTGGAGAGGCAAACCACCGCGGAAGGTTTGCCATGACCGCAGGTAGTCAATTGGTGAATGACAACATGGTGGCCGCATGAGCTTGCGCATCGCGGTTTTGGGGACAACCGGCGAGCCCGGGCACTCCTGTTCCCGCGATTCTATTGCTGGCATGATGGGTAGGTTTCCAATCGGTGAAAAAGGAAAACTCGATGGAATGGGTTGCCAGTGGGTTCCTGTTCCAGAACCGCTCTCTTTGGATGGGATCGCCAGCCTCAGACGGTCCCATGCATGCCTCGTTTTAATTCCTGAGGATGTTGCCCGCAAAAAGGAGACCCATGCGGGTTTGGCCGAGGATTTCAAGGCGTTGCGATCTAGTCGCGGTGCGGATACCCTGCCTGGTCAAATGCCCGTCCTTTTGTTGGTTCCGAATTCGGGAGATTCACAATCCCATGAAATGCTTCGTTTGGTTCAGGAACTGAATCGGGAATTTGGACGCGATTTTGGAGGTTTTCATTTCAGCTCGGCAGCCTGTGATTCTTCATCAGGCGATGGACGGGCAGGTGTTCAAAATTGGCTTCGATTCGCCCGGGATTATCGTAAGCGCTCCAGTTTTTCTTCAATACGCGCGTGGTTTACGGTTTTTTTTCTGGCTTTTTTATTGGCCATTTTCGTTTGTGTTGGATTTGTCCTGGCCTGTGACAAGCAAATAAGGGATCAGGCAACTATCAGGCGATTGGAATTTGGTTTGTTGCCGCCAAATGAAACCCTTTTTCTGGTTCATTCATTGGAGCCAATGTTGGACCGCCTGGAAGAGATGCGGGATTTTTTGGATTCCCATCCTGATTTGAGAATGGATCGCCGCGCCCGGCTAATAGCGTGCCGTGATCGGCTGGATTCATTCGTGAACGCGATTTTGGAATCCTCGGATTGGCCGGAGCTTGCAAATATTCCCGACATGCCAAGTCTGAGGGAGGTGGCTCGATCCGTGGGATCCTGGTCCCCGCCCAAAATCGGTAAGATGTCTATTCCCTTGGTTGAAAAATCCGAAGACAAAAGGCGCACTTTGAAAAATGCCTGGGAACGGGGCCAGAATGCATTGACTGTTTTGGAAGATCGTCTTGCCTTGGCCGCGCGATTGTTGAACCAGGAAATTCGGGCGTCGCAAGCATGGCGTGCCTGGCAGGGAAAGTGTGCGGATTTCTGCCAACTCGATCTCCCAATAGATTGGGAAGACCCCATTTGGTACTTGGAGGAAATCATTCAGTCGAGGCAGAGCTTGCAGGCGCAAATAGCAACGATTGCTGGCGCTGTTCAACTGGCTTCCGGATTGGGGTTAATGGATCAATCAGAAAATAGTGTTGGTCCCTTTTTCCCCACGGGAAATGGTGGGGAATCATTGGGCAAGGTGTCTGGAATTTGCGAACTTGTTTTCAAGGCCGCCGGAAAGGATGCTGGCGTTTATTTTTCCAAGCTGGGCCCTGCCTTGGGAGATTCCCTGAAAGTCCGGTCGGCCGAATGCCGTAAAAGATGGCTGGCCATCGGCAGGAATGAACTCGAGGCTGATCTGGGTAAGGGGGTGATTTCCCGTGCTGCCCTTCAGGCATGGGCTGGAAAATCTCGAAAAAACCCTGTCATGGAGAGGTATGGAAACTGGTTGCAGTGGTTGGGAGAATTTGATTTCAGGCTACCTGGAAACAGCCAAAAAAAGCCAATCCTAAACCCAATCCTTCAGGTTGAGCGATTTGTCGCCCTGGATTCGGCACCCCTTCGCCCCAACCGTTGCCGCCTGACAATGACCAGGGAGGAATCAGGGGTTGAAGGGGATCTGGTTCTGGAATTGACTGTCAGGGGTGTTGGTTCAGATAAGGGTTTGTCGTCGCATGGAATTAAGGTCGGACCCGGTCAATGGGATTTCCATTTCCTTTACGAGAATTTGGATAATTCTGGGATAGCTTGGGCGTGGAATGATTCGCTTAGATTGGTTGTCAAAGGGAAAAAAAATGGGCAGAAGATAATTGAAGTTATCGCAGAAAACCCTGCCTATTTCTGGAAATTGACCGGGGACCTTTCATATGGTTTAGATTGGGACTTTGGGTCTGCAGGATTCTTCCTGCCTGAATTACTGGGGCGGTGAAAGGTCAATTGAGAACCTGGATTTCTCCCAATGCTTTTTGGAGGGTCCACAGGAAAGTTTGCCGCCACTCGGTTTCCTGAAGACGCATCAACTCCTCCACGATTCTGGGGCTGTTTCGAGTTTTTTTCACCATGCGATTGAAGTCATCGTAATTCCAGGCAGTAGCCGGTTTTTCGGAATGGGTTTGGTTTTCATTTTGATACATTTGAATTTCCTTGCCGGCAGGGTGATTTGGGCATCTGGCGAACCAATAGGAAGCGTTGCCGTAATCACCTTCCCGCCGGTGGGAGATTCCGTGCCAAAGGGATCCGGTGGAGGTTTGGACATCTTGAAATAAAGCATGAGCCTGCTCGAAATAATCTGCTTTTAGCCATAAGGCTCCAACACAACAATTTGCCATTTGCCTATCAACGATTTTTCCGCCCAGAAGATCCGGGTTACTTTCCAGTTTTCCAAGAAGATCCCGGAATTGGATCCTAGGCTTTGATAATTCCAAATCAGAAAAAGAGGTATGAAAAATTGGAGACCAAAGGGGGGATTGAGAGTCGGACATTGGCAGTTGGCCCTGGAATGATTGTTTACGCCATGGCTCAAGACCTGTGATAAGCCATAGCAAGGTGATCGGCAACCATTCCTATTTTTTCAAGTCTTTCCCTCCAGGGTGACAAGCCGGCTGCCTCACCACCGCAAGTTTCCACCTTGAACCAAGGTTTTGCGATGGGCGCTAGCCTTTGCAAGATAGCTTTCAGGGCTTGGTTTATTTCCTTTTCTTTTTGGGTGAAAAAGTCAACCCTTTTGCCATTTTTTTGGGCAACGGCGATGGGTAATCCGTTCAGGAAAGCCACCCAACTTTCAGGGGTGAAACCGTGCCTGGTTTCACCTTGGGTATCCTGCGGGAATTCAAACACCCGCCCAGGACCATGAATGTTTGCCGGATCTTGGGCATGAAGAACGACGCAACCTGTTTCCAAGTTCAGTGTCCGTGGGATATTCGCCAATTGTTCAACTGCTTCCGGTAGGGCAAACTGGGCCCCTTGTAATCCTTCCACAAAATGTCCGCGGCGGATTTCCCCAGCCAGCTCCAAATGATCCAGGACCTTATACAGGTTCTTCCAGGCGGGCGAATTGGGCACAATATTCGCCAATTCCTTGGTCAGGATTCCAAATCGGTCCATGAGGGCCATGGCCCAATGAGTGGTTTCTTCCTCCGGAGATGGGTTTCCCCAAGGCAAAGCCGCCCACCGTCCTTCAAGGGATGACTCCTCCATTTGGTAACTGGCCCTGAGCATGGCCATCCGGGCCCTTTTATGAACCGGTTTAATGGAGTTAATACTTGCTTTTTCGGTTTTTTGGAAGGCCCGAATAGGGGCCAATCGATCATTGGTGACCAAACCCGCCTGAACTAATTCCATCAAGGCTTCAGTGATGGATGCCTCAGTGGATTGGCTGGGCCACTTTAATTCCCGACCAAATGATGGTCCCTTACTTTTCAGCAAATTCAGAAGAACCAGGGCGGATTCTTTCAGATTGGTGATTACGGGCGAACTCAGTCCCTGCAATTGCCCTGTTGAGATAAGAGCGAATGGAATCAACCGGTTGTTGTCGGCTTGACCACCTACCCAAGCCCCGTTTCCGGAACCAGCCCATTGGTCTATCGATTTTTCAGCCAAGAATCCGGCCCGGGAGGGAAAGATGCCATTTTCCCAAATATCCGCGGGCAATTTTTCAAAGGCGGTTTTGCACGCGACCCTGCTGATGCTGACTTCCTGGGTATCCCTTTTCCCATTTTGGCGGATTTGGTGCCAGGAGAACAGGAATTGGCAAAATTGGGCGGGAGATACGGTGGAAAATTCTTTGCGGGCAATTCCCAGGGAAATCTTACGGGCCAGATCCCATTTTTCAGGGGCCGAATAGTCGACAGTGGATGCATTATCATTGTTTTTTGTTGTCAGTAATTTTCCTGCCTGGACCCATTCCTCCAGAAGTTGGCTGGCCCATTCCGGGTGAACGGGGTAGCGCGCGCAAAGCATTTCCAAATTGATCAGGGTGTGGTTGTCGAGAAATCGGCTAACGATTTTGGTGATTGCTTCTATTTCCTCCGGTTGGTCAATGGTTTTCCTGCCTGACCGAAACGCAGCCTCGTACTGTTCCAGATAATCGGCGGGAAGGAATAACTCTGGATGACTTTGGGAGGGTTTGAACCGAACCACCGAGCCCCTTTGGACAAGTTGATGTAGCCAGGTTGCCACCATCCCGCCGCACTCTTCTTCGATCAGGTCGCCAAGGCGATGTAGGGAGGTTGCCAGTTCCGCCATGGACCGAGGGGGCCTGTTTTGAAATCGGATGAATTGATCGACCTGGGAAATGGCATCCGGGTGAATGGGCAAAAGGCCGCGGTGATCATGGTTTCCAATCAGATGGTCCAACTTTTCGGCGTCCAGCACCGGTGGTTGCGAGTCCCCACGAACCTCATCGGGTTGGTACATATTGGCCGCGGTGAATTGCCAGGTAATCTCACGGCAAAATGGAGACGGCGAATCAGCTTGCCGCAAATGGACGGTGGTGATTCCTGTGCGGATTTCTTCCAGCCATTCAGTCAGGGCCTTGATTTCCAATTGCTCGGTCATGCATTCCCGGATGGTTTCATGCACCAGCGGGAAATGAGGGATTTTACCCAAAACTTGATAAAGGTCCTTGCCACGGAGTCGTTGAAGCCAGAGTGGCGCCCTTCGCCCCTTGGTGCCCCTTTGGACCAGAAGTGCCCGCACGGCATTGTGCCTGAACCGTATTGCGAACAGTGGGCTTCCTGTCAAAGCCTTGAGAATGTCGCCTTTGAGTGTCCCGGTTTTCAGTAGGTTTAAGGGGTTTTCAGGCTTTCCCGCCAAGTCAGGCAGTCGGATCAAAATTCCATCATCGTGGCACGCAATCGAAGGTTGGTGGCCCATTTCAGCCGCGTACCTTGATTCCAGGGCAAGTTGCAGGGTGCGATTGAATTTGCTTCCAAGCAGATTGATGATCGCTACCTGCCAATCGCCCAGGGGATCACGCCAGGCTTCAACCAGAACCGAATTACGGTGGGGCACCATTCCGGTTGAGACCACCTGCCGGGTGATGAAACTGAAAAAGTGGCGAGCACCTTTGCGGTCCAATCCATGTTCCCTTTCCAGCCAATCAAGCCGGTGTGGTGAATCGATCCTTTCCAAGGATTGTTTCAAAAAGTCTCCCAGGGCACGCCCGAGATGGAGCGATCGGCCTGGCCCCTCCCCGCGCCAAAATGGCAGGACTGCCGAAGTTCCGAGGGAAGGGGTTACCAATACCCGGTCCGGTTCAATGGATTTGATGCGCCAAACGGTCGTACCCAGCAGAAATGCGTCACCAATCCTGCGCTCGTAAACAAATTCCTCATCCAGTTCCCCGACACGGGTGCCCTCCGGTCCGATAACCGCGTAATTCCCGGTGTCAGGTATTGCTCCGCCACCTGCGATGGCATTTGCTTTGGTTCCAGGAAGCGCTTCAAGGACCCCCAGGGATCGGTCGTGGTGGATTTTCGGTTGCAGGGCAGCCAATACTCTGGGGCCAGCCTTTAATTCCTTATCGTTGGTCCCTACCTCAGCAGGAGGTTGGTGGCCCAATTGCAGAAAACGTCCGGAAACCATGGCCAAGGTTTCGTCAAAAACCTCGGGTGTCAGTTGGTGGTAGGGGTAAGCCCTCCTGAAGCATTCAAAAAGTTGCCTGGCCGGCCAGCAATCCATGGCAACGGCACTGACAATTTGCTGGGCAAGGATGTCCAATGGATTGGTTGGGACCAATAAAGGCTCCACTTCTCCTCGGATCACCATGGGGATAAGGGCCGCGCATTCCGCAAGGTCCATTTCGGTCTTGGGGAGAATTCGCCCCTTGCTGACTTGGCCTACAAGGTGTCCGGCCCTTCCAATGCGTTGAATGGCTGATGCGACCGAACCCGGGGACTCAACCTGGACCACCAGGTTCACGGGGCCCATGTCGATCCCCATTTCCAGCGAGGAGGTCGCTATGACTGCCTTCAGCGCACCGGCCTTAAGGGATTCCTCGATTGCCAACCTTTTTTCCAGTGAAATACTGCCATGATGGGCCAGGGCTAAAGGTTTTGCCGGGTCATCGTTGATACCGGCGGTGATTTTTTCAGCCGACCTCCGGTTGTTTGCGAACACGATGGTTGAGTGGTGGGCAAGGACCAAGTCCTTGGTGTGTTCGTGAATTCCCGGCCATATCGATTCCGGACGGTCATTTCCAGGCACGCCCTCTGGTTGGGGCCAGGTTATTTGGACATCCAGGCTCTTTTGGGATCCGGCATCAAGAATTGTCACCGGACGGCTGCGTAAATGATTGCTTTTTCCGGGTGCATTTTCCAATCCGACCAGGAAGCGCGCGACCTCATCGAGGGGTTTTTGTGTTGCCGAAAGGCCGATGCGTTGCAAGGGAGCGACACTTTCCAGTGGTTTGCCGGGCAATCCGAGGCGTAGGGATTCAAGGCGTTCCATTAGCAGGGAAAGAAAAGCCCCGCGTTTGTTCGGGCAAAGGCTGTGGATCTCGTCCAAAATCACAGTTTCGACTTGCCTGAGGTTTTCCCGACCTTCCGAAGTGAGTAAAAGGTGAAGGGACTCGGGAGTTGTGATCAAAATCTCCGGGGGATTCCTATTGAGGGCCCGGCGCTGTTCCGCGGTGGTGTCCCCGGTTCTGACACCGACGCGGATTGGTCGCAAGGAAGTTCCCCGTGCCTCCGCCTCTTCAAGAACCCCTGACAATGGAATGGACAGGTTGCGGCGGATGTCCTGATTCAACGCCTTGAGAGGTGATATATAAAGGATTCTCACTCCCGGGTGGGAAGGGGGTGTGGACCTCCAGATGCGATCCAAGCAAGCCAGGAATGCAGCCAGGGTTTTTCCTGATCCGGTCGGTGCGAGCAGGAGCACGCTTTCTCCCGCGGCGATGCGTGGCCACGACAGGCTTTGGATTTTTGTCGGGCAACCTACGACGCGGCTAAACCAGGCTTGTACGGGACCAAGAAAAATACTTGTTCCGGTTTCCTTGTTTTTTTTGGGTGTTCCAGTGTTTTTGTTTCTTTTCAATTCCGGCCTCCTGTCTGGTGAAAAATATCGATTGGCCGGTTAGTTCAGCACGGGTGGATCGCGGATTGGGTAGGTGGATAGCCAGTGTGGGGTAGGCCGACGGATTGTATTCCCAAACCAGTTGATGCATTGGTAGAGGCGGATCAAAATGTGTTTCCACACCAAAATGCAGCTGATTTTCAGGTCTGCCAATGGATTTTGGGGTCATGGATTCGCCTGAAAATTACAAACCTCAAACCGTTTCGGCATGGATGGAAAGGAAGCAGTCCACTGGTTTGGTTTTGGTGGGTAAATGGTAAGGGTGCATTGAAGTAAAATCAGATAACATTCATTTGTATGGCGGTATATTCGGATGCTAAAGTTTGGTGGTTGTTATTCCTATTGCTTTTATTGATCAGTGCGGCCAGCAAATCGCAGTACCCTAAACTGATTTAAAATGGTGGCGAGTTGGAACGCCCCGGAAACCATAAAGTTGGAATCTGTCCGGAAATAAGACCAGCTAGGCGGCCATTCATTTGGCATACCGGCAAGCTCAAACATTTCAAACGCTCGATTTTTTGGCCCGCTAGGCTAAATCCTCGCATCAGAATGACTTGCGAGGGTAGGGTGTTGGCGATAGATTGAAGGGTTCAAAGGCACTTGAATTTGTGCATGCCCGAAGGGATCCATTGAAGGGGATGAAATGGCGCGTAAACCGCTAAACCGCAAAGCGCTTAGGGCCGAAGCTGAAGCTGCGGAGAAGATCAAGCAAAGAAAAAAGGCAGAGAAGGAAGCTGAAATCGAGGAAGAAGAGGACGAGGAAGAGGACGACGACCAAGACGATCAGGATGATGACGCCGACGACGACCTTGATGATGAAGCTTTTGATGATGGGGATGATGATCAAGAAGACTCCGGCGATACTGAGTCCGAGGACGAGGAGGGCGGTCGGCCTAAAAAAAAGAAAAAGGGCAAGGCTGCAAAAGTAGCCAAGGTTAAAAAACCAAAGGCCAAAACCGGGAAAAGCAAAAAGGCCTCCAGGATGCGGGCCATTTGGGTCGTTCTAAGCAACAACGCGACCAAGGTTGCAAGTTACGATTATCCGAAAGAAAAAGAAGCTCGGGATCACGCCGAGCGTCTCATGACTGAGAAGAAGCAGGTTCACTTCGTTCAATTGGTGAAGGAAGAAATGCCCGATCAGGCATAACTTTTTCCGGAGTCAAAAAATCGCGGGGCCCGGGTTTTCCCGGGCCCCGCGATTTTGCGTATCAGGGCTAAAGCCTGCCCTCAAACCGATTGGTCCTGAACCACCCGTTGTTTCTTCAACATTTCCGTAATGGCCTGTCGTTTTTCGGTCAGTCCGATCACATTCGAAATGCTAATTTGCCTGCCACCCGTTGTGACAATCAGGTCCCCGGTTCCCAGGCCCCATTCCTGGTTTCGGACCAGCCTGGTGGCCTTGAGGAGCCAACCCAGCCAGGCAAGGCCAAGCAGATGATTGCGAAAGGGATCCGTGGGTTGGATCAGGAACTCAACACCCGCTGAGTCGTAGGTGGTTTCCCCTTCGCCAACCTCGGTGACCACTTTGATCTGCCCGGGAACAAACTCGATGTAAATCCGGTGATCAACCAGCCAAAAGGCGATTCCCCAAAGGATGAAAAGGCAAAGTGAAAGCATGATGTAGCCGGCCAAATTGATCCTGACATCGAGCATCAGAACCTTCTCGGCCAAGTACCGTAATTGCCCGAATGAATAAAGAAGCAGGAAAATAATGATGATGGCCGCAAGGAAAAGTGTGGCTGTCAATCCGCGCAATGGAACATTGGTGAAAAAGATAACCAAAAGGATGATAGTGAAGTAAATAACCCCATAAAAAGGGCTTTTGGCAATGATCCGATCCGTGAATTCCACACCTCCCTCAGGGTGCTTTTCACTGAGCAAAATGTCTATGCCTTGCTCATCCTTGATAGGTTTGGTCTTGTCGGTTTGTCGGGATTCCTTCACGGTCATTTCGGTAGCTACAAGCTTTTTGCCATCACTGGACAAGAGCGCAAGCCTGTGGTTGTCCAAAAGGGTCAAACCGGCGAAGATCAGACCGAAAAACCAAATGGGCCAATAGTAAAGAAGCATGGTGTGCTGATGGACACGGACATAGGTCCTTTCCTTGCGAGGTTTTTCAACCATCGATGGAGGAGTTGGTGTTTCTGAAGTTGTTTCCGTTGACATCTTTTGTAACCCCTTGCCAACCCAATTTGCGGATTCCGATTTGAATCAAGTGTAAGCCGGCCTGACTGTGCGGGCAATGAATCGTGTGCTTCTTGGATTCAGGCTTACTTTGCTGGCGAGGTGGAGGCTTCTCCCCCCAGTTCGACCTCAATGACCCCGTTTTCGATGACAACCGGGTAACTGGCGATTTTAAGCTTGGGGTTGTCCGCCCAAGCCCCATCACAAAGGCGGAATCGCCAAGCGTGCCAAGGACAATGGACATGCCCGTTTTCAACATGTCCGCCACTCAGGGCGGCCCCCATATGGGGGCAAAAGTCATCAATGGCGTGGATGCCACCCTCGTGGTGAAAAACGGCTATCACTTTCGCCCCTGTGTCCACCACCTTGCAAGCGCCCTGGGGTAGGTCCCCTAGTTGGCAAAGCGTGATTCGATTGGACATGGCTCCCCCATAATGGTTCGATGGTGATTCACTGCTTATTCATACCTTTCAGCGAACCGGGTTGGACAGGCTTTTATTGGTTTGGCTATCACTTTTCAAAGTTTTTAGAGGTCAGAGGCGGTTTCCGATGGGCTTTGAAATCGAGGCCAAATTCAGGGTGCCAAATCTTTCAGTTTTGGCGGGCCAACTGGTTTGCCGAGGCTGGTCCGAATCAATTGGCTCGCCAGATATCGAGGAGGACCAGTATTTCCAGGGAATTAATCGTGATTTTCGCCAATCCGGGGAAGCTTTGCGGGTAAGGCTCAAAAACGGCGTGCCAAGGTTCACATACAAGGGTGTGGCCACCCTTTCAGGGCAAGGGGTCAAGGTCCGCAGGGAAATGGAATTGGAGATGCCCGAGGCGAAGCCTTCCACTGCCATTGGTTTTTTGGAAGCCCTTGGATTTCAAAGGGTTGCCGTTGTCCGCAAGGTGCGCCGGACCTTTTCCCATGCGGCAAGTTGGCCGGGTTTCATTTTGACCCTGGACGAGGTGGAGGAACTTGGTTCATTCGCTGAAATCGAGTTCCTGTCGCATGGAGATGGCGATTTTGCGGCCAAAGTGGCGGAAACGGTCGCGGATATTGCATGCCAACTGGGTTTTGGTGAACTGGAAAAACGCTCCTATTTGCGGATGTTGATGGAGAAAGCATGATCAATTTTTTCCATAAGGGGCTGCCATGGAGTTGATTCAAACCAAAAAGGAACTCAGGGAATTCCGAAATGGGGTCCGGGGTTCTTTGGGTTTTGTTCCCACAATGGGGGCGCTGCACGAGGGGCACGCTGCTTTGATTCGCCAAAGTGCCGGTGAAAACGAACGAACTGTTGTTTCCATTTTTGTGAATCCGATGCAATTTGGGCCGCGGGAAGATTTGGCCAAATATCCCCGGCCATTTGAGCGTGACCTCGACATTTGTCGCGAAACTGGCGCAAATGTGGTTTACGCCCCGGAGCATGCGGATATTTACCCTGCCGGTTTTGGAAGCACGGTCGAAGTTTCAGGTGTGGGGAACCATTGGTGTGGGGCCAGCCGTCCCGGCCATTTCGTGGGAGTTGCCACGGTGGTCCTCAAATTGCTGAACAGGGTTCAGCCTGACAGGCTCTATCTGGGCCAAAAAGACGCGCAACAGGCCGCTTTGCTGGACAAAATGGTTTTGGATTTGGATCTGGAGACCGAGGTTGTGGTTTGTCCGACAATCCGTGGTGCAGGCGGGTTGGCCCTTAGTTCCCGCAACCAATACCTTTCTCCCGGTGAAAAAGCAGCCGCGCCAGCGCTTTACCGGGCCCTGATGGAATGTGGCCGTCAAATAAAGATGGGGCAGACGAGCCCCCAAAAAATTGCTGAGATATTTGAGGGTTTGCTGCCCGGGTATGACGGCTGGAGATTGGATTACTTCGGGGTAGCCGATCCGGTCACCATGTCTCCCGTGCCGGTTATTGACCGCAAGGTAAGGTTGCTGGCCGCGGCTTTTCTTGGGACCACCCGGTTGATTGACAACATTTCCGCCGGACCGGGGCTGGAGCCTGGCTGAGTGGGGATTTTCACTCCCGGTTTCCCTTGCGATTGGATTGATCATGGCACATCCGCTGTTTGGCCCAGAAATTCGTTTTGCCTTGGACAAGGATGATTCCGAGGGGATGGCGACATTTTGCCAGGCAGTTCACCCGGCTACTGCTGCCGAAACCCTTGAGGGAGAGTTCACACCCGAGGAAATCTGGCGTTTTCTGCAACAGGCACCGGTTCAGTCCCAAGCCGAAATTTTTTCCTATTTTCCGTTGGAATTGCAGGAAGATCTGGTTCTGACAGCCGGTCGTTTGCCTATGGCGCGCCTCATCCAGGATATGTCCCCGGATGACCGTGCCGATTTGCTCCGTCGGTTGGATCCGAAGGTGACAGACCAGTTGGTTCGCCTGGTTGATGAGGCGGACAGGCGGGAAATCGCCGCGCTCGCAAGCCATGATGAGGACACGGTCGGGGCACTGATGACTCCCGACTACGCCTGGCTCCCCAAGGGGTTGAGGGTGGAGGATGCCCTGGAACGGCTCCGCCTCCAGGCCCCGGACCGTGAGACGATTTACTATGTGTACATCCTCGACGACCACCGCAGGATTTTGGGCGTGGTCACACTCCGCGACCTGATTCTTGCTCCCCGATCTGCCCTGATCGATGACCTGATGGAATCCCGTATCCAGACGGTATTGATGGATGATGACCGGGAAAAAGTTTCGCAAATCCTTGCCAAGTACGACCTGATCGCGGTGCCGGTGGTGGACCATACAGGGGCGCTGGTCGGGATAGTCACGCATGACGATGTCATCGATGCCGTTGTCACCGCTGCCACGGAGGATGTTCACCGCATGGGCGGTGTGGACCCGGTCGATGAAAATTACCTCGATGCCTCTTTCGTTACGGTTTGGCGGAAACGTGCCGTTTGGCTTTCGTGCTTGTTCGTTGCCGAATTGTTCACGTTCACCGCTTTGGCATCCTTTGAGGACGAGATCGCAAGGGTGGTGGTGCTCAGCCTTTTCGTGCCACTTGTGATTTCCACGGGCGGGAATTCAGGTTCCCAAGCCGCGACACTGATCACCCGCGCCATGGCTTTGGGACAAGTCAGGATGTCGGATTGGTTGCGGGTCCTTCGTCACGAGTTGGTGATGGGATTGGCCCTGGGACTTACTTTGGGGCTGATCGGCTATGGCAGGGCTTTTTTCACAAGCGAGTCGCTGCGGTCGGCCTCACCTCCGCGAACCGAGGAATTCGTGGTTCTTTTGCCTATGGGTAGCCCTCGACTGGAGTTCCATGCCAATGGACATGTGAAGCTTCCTTCTGAAGCCCGACAGGAGTTGAAGGGGGCTTCGTCACTGATCCTCCTGCCCCCAGAAAAGGCGGTTCCAGAGCCTGAAATGCTTCCTGGGGGAGAATTGCTCTACCATTTTCCAGCCAACTGCACCTTTCCGAGGGAACCGATAAGCTTGCCCCGTTTGGCCATGGTGGTTGGTTTGTCCGTCGCCTCCATATGCATCTGGGGAACCTTGGTTGGCAGCATGCTTCCCTTGTTGTTCAAATCCATCAATGTGGATCCCGGTATCGCCTCCAGTCCCTTTGTCGCAACTTTTGTGGATGTGACAGGGATCATCCTTTATTTCACTATCGCGCAGGCTTTCCTCGTCTGAATTTAGCCGGAATCAAAGAAGTGGGGGCCCCCTTTTGAAGGGGGCCCCCACTTTTGAAAAGGCTGGAAAGTCAGGCTGCCTGGGGGCTGGTGCCTTCCGGAGGCTCTTTGGTTTTTCCAGTCGGCTTGGCTTCCAATTGGGCAAGGTCACCGGCTGCTTCAGAATCCCCGTTTTTCAGTTCTCGAAGGATTCCCGGAGGATCTTTGGCAAGTCGCCATCCCACCAGCGGTTCCTCCGCGAAGCGGTCGATCACCAAAAATCCCAGACCTTCAGTTGTCATGCAGGGCAGCGCAGCAATGCCCTGAACCGGATCAATCGGGTGGAGGCCGAGATCCATGGCCTCGTCCATCAGTTGGCGACCCATGGATTTGGATTGCTCCAGGTCGTCTTCGAGTGCTTTTCGGCCAAGCAATAAATTGCGGTCCGCCCGACCCTTTTGTTCACCTAGGCGTTGAAGGCGTAGTTGGGTTGCGGTTTGGTCCAATGCCACAGTCCGGATGTCATCCATGACCCGGCCAAGGAAGCCCATGGCGTTTTTGGCCTTTTGAGGGGTCCATAGGATTGGCGGAGTGACGGATGGGGCGCTGGTTTTCCTACGCATGACACTCCCTCCAAGGTTAGTGAGTCGTGCCGCTTACTGTATGACGCCGGGCCGTTTGGAAAGGATTGGTGTTTGATTTCGCCAAACTTTCCCGGCAAGCCCTTGCTTTCTCTACGCTCGGGGTCCCGCAGAGTTTTGATGCGAGGGAAAATTTTTCAAAAACCAGTGATATCAATTTATATTGATCGGCCGGATATTTTGCCCTGTTGGAAAAGTGCGAGCAACCACACCGCCTAGGGTTCTTGGAAAGTTGTTACGGGTGAATGGCTTACCCAAGCCGGGGTCGATGAACCATTGACCCCC
>Ga0222712_10004044_pt1 | contig 15571 bp, 16 predicted proteins | sample C33_657DmetaG_FD_165043 | JGI IMG/M metagenome (GOLD analysis project Ga0222712, IMG submission 165043) | Estuarine water microbial communities from San Francisco Bay, California, United States - C33_657D | ecosystem: Environmental > Aquatic > Marine > Unclassified | place: USA: California... | reverse complement strand
AGTATGAAACTGAAAGCCACAGTGATACCATGATTGACAGTGCTTCAATTTATCAAGTTCAGTTGTTTGATTATCAAACTGAAAACTTGTTGCAAACTCTTGAAGTATTTGATCCTTATAAAGGCTTGACTATTGACGATGTTGCACAGTACATTGACTTTAAGCAGTTGCCTGATCCAGCCAGCTACAATGTAAGCGAGTTGGGCATTGCTGACGAATACAATTCTACTCCATGGGGAGCCGAATACGTTGGCAAGCTGTGGTGGGATCTTGACAAAGTTCGTTACATTGAATACGAACAATCTGGCGATATACAGTACCGTGCCAACCATTGGGGTGAACGCTTTGCGGATAGCGAAGTAGCCATTTACGAATGGACAGCCAGTGCAGAATTGCCAACAGTAGATACTGCACCTGATGCATATTTAGACACCAGTGGCAACACTGCCGGACAAGTTCGATACAGTGAAATTGTAACAACTGACTTAAAATCTGGTGCTACAACCATAGCATACTATTACTGGAAGCGTAGTCCTTCAGTAGTACCTGCAGGCGGCAGCAGAACATATTCAGCAGCAGCCATCGAGTCAGTGCTAAACAATCCAGATGCTAACGGCATTGTGTGGATGGCACCTATTGATACCAATGCCTTTATCGTTGCCAACATTGCCGGCCTGTTTGGTAATCGAGACAAGTTGATCTTGCGTATTGAACAAAACGTCAATCCTGAGCAAGTTCACATCAACAGTGTGTTGGTAACAGAAAATGTAGATGTCATTGATGACTTTTTATATCACAGATTGGCTTCCAGTGTAGTAGGCCGAGACAACTACAGAGAAGCCTACAAGTTACACGAATACACAGTTGGCACACAGTATTTTAAAGGCGACTATGTGTATATCAAAGCCAATGGCGTTGACGTAACCACCAATGAATACGGTGGCACTGATTATCCAATTCTACAAAACTTTGACGATACTCGTTATGATGTCAACACAGTTCGACGTGCCACAGCCGGCGATCATAAAATCTATATTGCTATCAATGACTTTGTTGCCAAGTCCTTTGCCAAAGATATCAAGCGTAGAGTATTGGTAAAGAGTGCAGCCGGAGCATTGATCAAGGATCCGTATGAAAACACCAACGGATACTATGCAGTGGTCAACACTCGTCGCAAGGTACCTGATGCTGGTTTACACCCATTACGCCGCTATGGCAATGCATACACACCACGACCACAATCATGGTTCAAGGATGTCATTGCGGCACGTAGAACCCTTATCGTAGCGGCCAATGATTATTTGTTGAACATTGACACAGTGAGCAAGCCAGACTGGGACAAGTACTTGATAAAGTATCAGCCATTGAATGGATCCTACGAGAAAGACCTGACACAATACTGGTACTACACAGACTATGTTGTGCCGGGCTACACTGTTGGAAATGAACAAGTACAAATTCTTTCTGAAGAGATAGGTTCACTTAACAGCACAGTGACAAATTTCAGCGTAGTTGACATTTACGGCACCATCATTGAAGCGTACACCAAATCCGGCAACAACTTGACATTGATGTATCGTAAAAATGGTACAATACAATTCTCAAATGCTATTTGGGATGGCAGCTTAAATGACGCTTGGGACAAACTACCATGGGACAAGACATATTGGGACGAAGACATCAGCGAAGTTGTGGAAAGTATCCTACGAGCTTTACGCAAGAATATCTTTATTGGTGAGGATATCAACTGCTTCAACAAGTTGTTCTTTGCCCTTGTTAAGGAAAGTTTGGCTCAAGTTTCAAACGCAGATTGGGTAGTAAAAACAACATATCTTGATGTGTACCAAACCAGCGAGCGTGAATTAGAGAAGGTTGGTACTTACTACAACAAGAAAGATAAGTTAATTATCAAGTACATTGATGAAGTAAAGCCTTTCCACAGCAAGATCATTGAAGCAAACAAGCTGGACAACGCTCAACAGGATATTGATGTCAGTATCAATGAATCTGTTACACTGACTTGGACAATTCGCTCAATGATAACCGACGAAGAAGGTAATCCAATCACCACCGAAGACGGTCGTAAGTTGTCACCAATTGCAGAAACAATTGTTCAGAACTTGATACAGCAATAAAGCGGGTTATTTTAAATAAACTAAATATCAATATGAACATAACATCTTTACCAGTTAAAATCACAACTCACATTGTGATTACGGATGCTGATACCGGGGAAATCTTGCGAGAAGGTGAAAACGCCATTCATCAGGAAAACATGAGCCAAGTGCTAGCTACAGCACTGGCTCGTGGTCCAAACAGCTTTATCAGCGAAATGCACTTTGGTAAGGGTGCCAGTGTCACTGCAATTGACGGTTCTATTTCTTATAGAACCCCCAACGTATTTGGATCAAACTCTGAGCTGTACAATCCCATGTACTTTGCAGTGGTTGATGCACAGGATCTAAACAATTCTGATGCTGCCAATAACAATTTGACAGTGACACATACAACAGGAACAACTTATAGCAGTACTGTAGTAACAGCAACGCTGGATTATGATGATCCTGTTGCTAGTGATAGTGTTTTCAACATTGTCAACAGCACTGAAGATAGCTTGAATGCAACCACAAGTGTAGATGGCGAAATGGTTTTTGATGAAATAGCCTTGAAAACAAAAGGCACAGCAGGTTTAAATTCTGGAAACTTGTTAACTCATTTTATTTTTCACCCAGTTGAAAAGAGTCACAATCAGCGAATTCAGATTGTGTACACTCTAAAAGTTCAAGCTGGTTAAACCAAATTTAAACTAAATATACAAAGGCAATAGCCAAAAGGATACGAAGAAAATGGCATACGAAGTAAACAAAGCAAACGGTGATGTGTTAGTTAACCTGATTGACGGGGAAATTGACAACACGTCAACCAGTTTAAACTTATTGGGCAAGAACTATCTTGGCTATGGCGAACTAATTGCAGAAAACTTTGTTCACTTGCTGGAAAACTTTGCAAGTAGCATCGAGCCAATTAGCCCAGTTACTGGTCAGCAATGGTTTGACACAGGTGAACGCAGACTAAAGCTAAACACAGACAATTCAAACTGGAAAACTATTGCGTTCTTGGCTGCACAAAATTCTGTACCAACTGTTGGTACATCAATCCGCGGCGACTTCTGGTACGACACAGCAAACAACGCCATTAAGATTTACACAGCAGATACAACATTGCCAGGCACAAACGGCAACGGCTGGATGAACATTGGTGCTTTCCAAGGCAACCGTGAAACTGCAACAGGTATGACATTCTTGGACTTGTTAGACACAGCCAGCAACTTGCACAAAGTAGTTGCAATGTATGCCATGGGCGTATGTGTTATGATTATCAGTTCAGACGCAGACTTTACTATTGCGTCTAGCCATGCAGTTCCGGGCTTTACTGAAATTGGTAAAGGTATTAACATGAACACAAGCGGCCGCGACACAACTGGCTTTGATACTAACGCATTTAAGTTGCGCGGTATCTCTATGGAAGCTGAATTTGCCGACGTTGCTGAAATTTACACAGCAGATGCAAGTTACGATCCAGGTACATTAGTTGCATTAGGCGGCGATGCTGAAGTAACACAAACAACAGGATCTGCTGATACAAATATTTTTGGTATTGTTTCGACTCGTCCAGCTTACTTAATGAACGCAAAACAAAAGCGCGAAAAGAACGCATTGCCAATTGCAGTTGCAGGCCGCATTCCAGTTAAAGTCACTGGCACAGTCAAGCGTGGTGACCGTTTAGTATCTAGCGATATTCCAGGTGTTGCACGAGTTGCTACACAAGAAGATCCAGCCTGGAGTATTATTGGTCGTAGCTTAGGACAGCATAGCGGAGAAGGCATCGGCAAAGTCGAAGCTACAGTCGGAGCACGATAATGGCTATTCAGCGTAAAAAAATTACCGCTGAAGACCTAAACAAATTGGCATCCGATGTTAATGAATTGTTTGGGGATACACATGCAGGTGAAGGTCCATCTACTGACCCACAAACTCAGGATGACATTCGCTGGGGTTGGGGCGGAGAAAATGTTCAATACGTACAGCCAAAGCAAAAGCTAACAGCGGCTTTTACGAACGAGTTGGTTAATCGCATTAACCTAAGCACATATCGTACAAACAGTGACGATCAAATACTTGTTATTGTAGAACAAGGTGACAAAGTAACAGCGGACTTTTTTAATGCCGCGGCAACATTGCTCGAATCTGCACGTAATGCAAGAAATAAAGTTGATCCAGCTTTAACTACACTATCAACAATTCGAACAGTTGTAAGCAATGGCGCTATTTGGAGACATCAGTTAGAAAACGTAGTTGAATTTGATTTTGAAGGGTACGAAAGTGCTCGTCACTTTTTCAATGCAGGCGGCGATATCCGTTTAGCATTTTCAATAGCCGAAGGTTATAACGCAGGCTACCACACTTGGCGTGGTATTTTTATGGACCAAGGCACATTAAGACTAAATGTTGAAACAATGTCTAGCTTAAACAACCGTGGTATCAGCCAAGACGTTGGTTTTGCTGAACTTGCCCTTGGTGAGCAACTACTATACACTAGCCCAAGTGGCGGCGGCGGCGAGTATGGTGGATATGGTGGATATGGTGGCTACGGTGGATATGGTGGCTACGGTGGATATGGTGGCTACGGTGGATATGGTGGCTACGGTGGATATGGTGGCTACGGTGGATATGGCGGATATGGCGGCTACGGCGGCTACGCATCAAGCCGTGTAAAGATCTATGGCAACATCGAAAACAACCGTTTGAGCCTACGTACTTTGCTGGACCACGCTGGTCTGGGCACTAAAGTAACAGGAACAATCACAATGGCAGTATCCGTTTCACAACCATCAACTGTGGTAGAAAATGGTGTGACATTAGATCTCCCAACTCCGTCAATTTCAATAACCACACCTTGGCAAGAAATCTAATTGGTTAAACCAGGATTTGTACGTTGGTAAATAACAACGTACATAATAATTCTGGAACCAAATGGATACACGCCTAAATGATGCATTGGCCTTTGCCAACTATAGACTAACGCTACAAGTTCAGCGCCAAAACATTGAAGCACGAGTAAATGCGGCTTTGATCGTGTCTTACCAAAATGCAATTTTCAAATCAACCCAAACACTGATTACATTTGTTGGGCTTAGAGCCATGCGATCAGACAAGCTGTTGGTTGAAGATAACAGTGGCAATGTTATCCATATTGAAAATCCAAACGAGTTCCTAACAGCGTTGCTAACAGCGTATGATGCTGCCATGGATCTAAAGCAACAAGAATTACAAAAATTAAAGTCAGCACGTAGTACTGCTAAAATTGTAGGGCTGTAATATGAGTACCCGCGGCTTTATGATGTTCGCTTACAACAACGAACAGTTGGACTACACTCAGCTGGCTCTGGTCGCGGCGTATGCATGTAAAAAGTACATGCCTGATATCCCAGTGGTGCTTGTAACCAATCAAGCAAGTTTAGAGCAATGTAAAGAAACGCATGGTCAAGCAATTATGAATGCTGCCTGGGATGATATTATTCTAACCAATCCCGAATATGAACGTAATATGCGATTACATCACGATGGCGCATATCACAGTTTCAATGCACAATTTACAAACACCAACAAGCACGACATTTATAACCTAAGTCCATTTGATGAGACTATTCTAATTGATACTGACTACTTGTGTGGCAACAACAATTTGGAAAAGTTGTTTGGTGGCCAGTATGATGTTGCAATGTATCGTGACGCTCGCAACTTGCAAATGCAAGAGCCATATACAACAGAACGCTGGTTGCACTATGCAGGTATTCGCATGTGGTGGAGCACTGTAGTGTATTGGCGCAAAAGCGAAGAAGCTGAACACTTCTTTAATGTATGGACCGCAGTTAAAAAGAACTGGGAGTACTATCGCTTCTTGTACAAATTTCCGGGCTCATTATATCGTACTGACTATTCTGCGAGTATTGCGGCTCACATGTGCAACGGTTGGCAAGATGGTGGCTTCATTGGCGAGATTCCCAACTACATGCGATACCAAGATCAGCGTGATGATATTGTAGAAGTCAAAGGTGCTAATCATTGGGTAATGTTAAGCAATTTACCCGAAGAGTGGAAAAACATTGTAGTAGAAGTTGCAGGCGAAGATGTTCATATGATGAACAAGAAAAGTATTCTTCGCAACTATGAAAAGATCATGGAGGAACTAGCATGACACTGCATATTATTACGCCACCGGATTATGATGACCATGCTAAGATTACATCAATGGATGCAAAGTTTGTTAATGCTTCTATTGAAATTAACGTAGTTAACGTTGAAAAAGATCCCTATAGTCAGATTAAGCAACTTGCTACCCTTGATCTAAAAGCCGGCGACATTATTTGTTTAGCAGGAACATGCACACGTCAATCCGCTGCGGCAGTTGCCGAACTTGCGGCCGCAAAGAAAATAAATCTCATGCCCGGAACAGGCACAGATCATCGCGGCGTCCCTATTGAACCTCATAAAATAAATGCACGTGCCGCAATTGAGAAAAATGACATTACAGCTTGGCCTTATCTAATGGCCATTGGCGATCCAGAATTGGCTAAAAAGAGTTTTGAAATCTTACCTGATTTAGATAGCACACTATACTGGCCCAACTATGTGCCAGAACCCGATCAAGTACGGGTTGAGCATTTGCTGGCTGCGGTAGCCGCAACAGGATTATGGGAAACTCCCGAATGGTTTAAAATTGTTGATTTAAGTGTTAGAGACTTAGAGCTTGCTCCAGTTATGTACGCAAGTCACATGTGGCATGATTGGATTGCTTTCTATCCTGCTAACGGAAACTTCAAACTTGAAAATCACTCACAGCTCGATCCAGTTTGGTTAGCTGGTAGCACCAAGCCCTTGGAATATTGGTAATCATGACCGAGTTAAAATTTGAAGTACGCCGACGAGAAAAGAAACGAGCAGAGTTTTGGTGTGTCAATTACGACGAGCATACTGGCAAGATAAAATCAATTGAGCCCGGTGATCGTCAAGTTGCTGGCGTGCTTATAGTTAACTATGCTCGTGTTAAGAAAATTCTAGCAGGCGAAAGCAATCAAAACGATTACAGAGTATCTCTTAACGAGAATCTTGGCGTACTTGACTTGGTAGATATAAGACGTCCTCTTGAGTATAAAAAGAAGCAAGTGTATCGCGGCTGGTTATCAGCCGCTGAATCCGAAACCTACGCACCAGCCGCGTTACGTGCAACACTATTTGCAGACACTGGACATATTCGATTTGAAGCAAGTCGAGCCTGGACCACACGAGTAAAAGATGGTCTGGACAGAAACACCATGGCCGATAGTATTCCGTTTTTTATCAGTGATGCTCAAGACCCACATAACTTATTTGGCTTTGATTCAATTAATTTAGCAGAAGTTATTGAACGTGGATTTTGGGAAAAGCGTCTTTGGGCGTTTATGGATCATGACATTATACAACGAATATTGTATCATGGACAAGAAGTTCGCATCAACATGCAACCAGTTGCTGACAGTTTTAACTTTGTGCGAGCCCAACAGCACTCTGAGTTTTCAGAGATCATTGACGAACGCACAATTCTTAGTAGGACAGGTCCCGGAAAGCATCTTAGTGTATATTCTAAGAATGGCTCATTATGGGTGCAAAGCCATTACACCAAGGGTTGTGCAATTGATCAAATAACTGGCAATTTGTCAGTGGCAGTATTATCCCAACCCGACCCTGACTTCTTTGTTAGCTGGGCAGAATTACCAGCTCTAATGCTACGACAAGAGCATCCATTTGAATTGATTTCAAATTGGCCAGACCATGTGACGCCAAGTTTGTTATATAAAGCTAACAACATAGATATAGGAGTGCTCCAGTGAAAACCCCAATTACAGAATTTGACGTAGTGTTTATCAGCTACGACGAACCAAATGCAGATGAGAATTATGCAGACTTATTAGAGAAGTGCCCATGGGCCAAACGTAGCCATGGAGTATATGGCAGTGATGCTTGCCATAAAGCCGCGGCTAAGTTAGCTGAAACAGAACGCTTTATCACAATTGATGCTGACAACAAAGTTCGCCATGACTTCTTTGAAATGGAACTTGACTTAACCAAGTTTGATCGCAGTGACGTACTAAGCTGGAGCGGCAAGAACGTTATCAATGGTTTAGTATATGGCAATGGTGGTGTTAAGTTATGGCCCAAAAAAGTAGTGGAGCAAATGCGTACACACGAAGCTGTTGACGGCGGCGCTGGCGCAGTGGACTTTTGTTGGGACATTCACTACCATCAGTTAAACAACATCTATTCAGATGTGTATAACAATTCTACCCCATATCAAGCATATCGTGCAGGCTTTCGCGAAGGTGTTAAGTTAGCACTACACGATGGCAAGCCAATGGACTGGCGCCAAATTGCTGCCCGCAACAACTTTAAAAATCATCGCAGACTATTAGTTTGGATGAGTGCAGGTCAAGACGTACAAAACGGATTGTGGGCCATGTACGGAGCTCGACTAGGTTGCTATTTGACTAACCTGCGTAAAGACTGGGACTACAAATTGGTAGCAGACTTTGAATGGCATAACCAGTACTGGAGTGAAACAGTAATGCCAATGTTTGCTGGCAACGAAGAAACATGTCCAGTGTCAAAGTACAACTGGAGCAAAACAGCACTTATGGCTGAAACTGTAAAGTTAGGTAAACTGCTACGTCAAGAATTAAAATTAGATATTGCTGAACTTGACGAAGCCGGTAGCAGATTCTTTAAGGCAAGTTTCTTTAACCCGCATCGTTTAGCACCGCACATTAAAGAAAGTGATGTTGAACAGTTTATCGCCGAGTAATGTTAGATATCTTTTTCATCTCAATGGGCGAAGAAGGCAGCGAAGCCAATTGGCAACGCTTGCTTCAACTTGCGCCCACAGCCAAGCGTGTTGATAACGTAAAAGGCATATACGAAGTACATCGTGCTTGTGCCCAATTGAGTACAACAAAAAACTTTTATGTAGTAGACGCAGATGCCTGGGTGCTTGATGGTTTTAAATTTCACTGGGAACCTGATGCCAAAACATTACACTGGGGAATTCCAGAACCAGAGTGCGTATTGGTCTGGCCAAGCCGCAATGCAGTAAATGGTCTTGAGTACGGCTATGGTGGTATCAAGATGTTTCCACAGGCACCGTTTTTAGAAGATAAAGAATGGCGCATTGACTTGTCTACCACAATTGGTCGCGCAACAGTCAGCAAAGAACAAGTCAGTTGTGAAACACGATTCAATGCCACACCTGAATCAGCTTGGATTGGAGCATTTCGTGAATGTGCCAAACTTGCATCATTGAGCATGATCAAAAGCCGTGTGCGCAAAGCAGTTGCAACTAAAAATGAAGAATTGCACAAGCTAACAGAATATGTTGCAGACCAAGCAGACTGGACACCAGAGAAACGTGCAACATATCGACGAGTTCAAAGTGTATTGATTGCTGATCGTTATAGTCACGAATCAAACATTTATTCTTATTGGGAAGAAATTGAACAATGCAGTCGCAGAAGATTACATTGGGCCACTGTGGGCTGGGAAGCTCGCAATGGCAAGTATTGCCTATTAGGGGCACAATCCGGGTCTAAGTTTGGATTACAGCACAGCGATGATTTAAAAATGCTTGACAAGATCAACGACTGGGGATGGTTGAAAGGAGAATTCAAAAATGTCAATGTTTAAGATAAGTAAGGCACCAAGCCTTTATAAAGAAACAGCAACTATTGCAAATATTCCATTGGTGTTTTTAAGTTTCGACGAACCAAATGCTGACGAACATTGGGATAAGTTAAAAAAAATTACCCCGCACAATAAAATTTCACGGGTGCATGGAGTAGTTGGATTTGATGCCGCACATAAAGCAGCCGCTGGTGAATTTGCCACCAGCAAGTATGTTATTACCGTTGATGCTGATAATCAGGTTGATCCAAATTTCTTTAAGCAAAAATTACCACATGACATGGATGGTCGTGTCAGCTTTACTTGGGGTGGTCGTCAGGTCACAAACGGACTCATGTATGGCAACGGTGGATTGAAAATGTGGAGCACAGAACATCTTGCTAATATGAAAAGTCACGAGCTTGCAGATGAGGAACGTGACGCTGTGGATTTCTGCTGGGACTTTCAACGCTACAAAGAACTTCCAGGATGCTGGAGCAATGTACACACTAATGGCAGTGCTTACCAAGCGTTTCGTGTTGGATTCCGCGAAGGTGTAAAGCTATCAATGGAACAAGGCCGTTTGTTGGCATTCGACGAATGGAACACTATAATGCACGCCGCAAACTATCAACGACTCCTAACATGGATGACAGTTGGCAAGGATGTTGAGCATGGTATTTGGAGCATATACGGAGCAAGACTTGCTGTTAAGATGTTGCAGTATGACAACTTTGACTTTGTAAATATTCGCGATTACGGCTGGTTTAAAGAATTCTTTGAATCACATAAATCAGCAGATCCAGTTAAAGCTAGCAAGGCACTGGGCAAACATATTAGTGAAGGATTGAATTATATACTACCAGACTTTGATACTGAACAAAGTGCGTTTGTAAAGCAAATTCAATTGCACCCCGACAAGCCATTGACATATGACGATGTTAAGTGGCGTACCAATTTAAGTTTATATGGATGGTTCCGTGGATAAAAATACTGAGTTACGATCATCGTTATTATACTTTGTTGACGAAGCAATTGGCTACAGACATAGCCTGCACTTCCTTCATCGTTGGCTGGAAACAGGCAACCAGTCTGAACTTGAGGGACTGATTCTCGAAGTGGGTCGTGAAAACTTTGTAGACTTGCAACCGTTGCTAAACACCGTTTGGGATTCTAACAATACAGCTGGGGTAGTAGCATTAAACAACTTTATACAAATCAACGGAATTTACAGATACGATAACCCAACTATTAGAATATCAGCACCACCGGACCTAGACAACAGTGTCCCGCAGTATATTGAAGGCAACTTATGGGCCATGCATAATTGGGTTGAACAGAATACACATAACAATATAACACCTTATTTTGCAATAGCCAAGGCATACAGCTTCTTTGAAGAAGCTCGCGACAATTTTATCAAAATTTTCGACCTGTTGGAATTGATGTTTGGCACAAACACAACCTTGTTCTCAGCAGTAAAGAACAACGATATTGTTTTGTTGGGCCAATTGCTATCTAAATATTATCCAAGTTGTGAAAAACACATCAATAGGCTTGCACATTCGCTAGAAGAGCACCCAGACTTGAATTGGAAAGATGCGTTAAGTCGCAATCAAGTCAAAAGCAAGTTGTGGCTGATCGAGCAATTGGATACTCTTAAACTCTTACCCAAGCCTAAAAGACAACTAACAGACCCTACAATCAATGTGCTGTTGGTAGGTGGCTGGGTAGGTATGCTGCCGTTTTTGGCAGATATGAAAGGCAAGCCGCTTGACACAGTGACCAATATTGACATTGACGAAAATGTGCATGCGGCAGCAGTTGACTTAAATTATATTACTGCATCTTCCTTTAGAACCAGCAGTAAAGATGTAAGAACGCTAAACATTTCAAAATATGACAAGCCATTGGTAATTGACACTATTGTTGAACACTTTGTAGATCATGGCAAATGGGTCAACACCTTGCCACCTAAGGCCTTAATAGTGTTGCAGGGTAACGACATGTTTGACGTTCCAGACCATGTCAACTGTCATAAAACATTAGAAGACTTTATTGAGTCATGTGGATTAAATAACATTATCTGGAGCGGAGAACTAAATCTCTACAAATGTACCAGATATATGGCTATTGGCACTACATGACATTCCAGCAAAGATTTGACTACAGATTTAAACGTTATGATAATATCACAGTAGATATAGAGCGACTTAGACAAGAGTCGCACCTACTACTATGGCAAGAAGAACACCAGCGATATATAGATCAGTTATCCCTGCAAACTGATGGCACTGCTGATTGGACCATTGGTACAGGATCTAAAGAGGGGATTGAAGAATCAATTTGGGACAAGTTGCACCCTAAATTAGCAGGCACCTGGTGGGAGGAGTTTTTTGCCACGCTGCCTTTTAAAGTGTATCGCGCCAGATTACTGACTATCCAGCCTAGAACATGTTACAGTATTCACACTGATAGAACTCCTCGCATACATATTGCAATTGACACGCATCCGCAGGCTCGTTTTATTTTTACCAATCCTCCGCAATTGCGATATATACCCGCAGACGGTGGCGTGTGGTGGGTTGATACTACCAAAGAACATTCGGCAATGAACGGTAGCTTAAAACCTAGAATTCATTTTGTTGCTTGCTTGGATAACAACGACCCTGATTAAGTCATACATACAGGTATGACATTAGAAGTTATTCATACCTGTGCAGAACACTTTAGTAGTATAGAATCTCTATACCAAAAGTTCCTAGTAGAAATTGCAAATGATCCGTTGCCAGCAATGGTCAATATGGGCTATGATCTTCCTGCTGGGTTAGGATATCTTGTCACAAACCGATCACGCTGGACCAAACAAACAGGACGTATTGATCTGTTGCTTGACGGCGGACGTATCGTTGGAGTTAGTGCAGTAGAAACAAGCTCACTTTCGGGCGCATTTGGCAGTGGTGGCAATCGTTGCTGGTTATTACCCAAGTATCGTGTGCATAATGAAATTACCAAGTACCTGTTGGCATCAAACTTGCAGTGGTGCAAAGAACGCGGTCATGCGGGAATGATACTAACATTCAATGATTACAACAAATGGATCTATACTACAATCAAACGCCGAGTACGAGGCCAAGCTGGCGCATTGGGCCCAGTTTGGAGTGCCTGGTGGAATGATTGCGTTCCATTTGAACGTCAATTAAATGTTTTTAATACACCACAGTGGGCAGTAGTAAAGCCAATTGCCAGCATTGAAGCAGTACTCGATGGCATGAATAACATTGATAGAGAATTTGGGATAGCATGATTATAAACACAGAACGTTCTCATTTGAAATATTGGTACGGTGATGATCGTACTCAAATCTGGCGACGAGACAATTTAGAAACAACCTCCATGAGTGTAGGTGGCTGCGTTCGCAAGCCCATGAGCTTTAAAGCAGAGTTAATTAGAACCGCTCGCATACTAAACAAAACTTATCCAGACCTGACTATTTTTTTAAGTGGTGGATTAGACAGTGAAATGGCGCTACAAAGTTTCTTGTCAGCTGGCATTACCCCTCGCATTGTTACTATCAGATTTCCCAACGACAAGAACTTACACGATATTGGTCCCGCAATGCGAATGTTAGATCATATGGGGTTAAAGTACAGTATCATTGACGTTGACCCAGAGGAGTTTGTAATGGGAGGCGAAGCATTTGAAATTGGTGCCCGCTATCAAAGTTACAGCTTTTATCAACAGTTACTAATGAAAGTTGCATTACAGTACAATGCTCCAATGATCACCATTGACGAAATTGAATTAGAAAAGACAACAAGTATCAATTGGGAAACTGGCGAATATTATGACCAATGGATATTTTTAAAGAAAGAAGATCAGGATGGAGTATGGCGCAGATTTAACGATGCAACTGGCATTCCTGCACTCAATAACTTTTATAGCTATAGTCCTGAATCTATTTTATCATTTTTGCAATTGCCAACTGTTGACGATTTAGTAAATGATCGCATCCCTGGCAAATTAAGTTGGACCAGCAGTAAGATGAAAATTTACTCGCACCTGGGCTATAACTTCAGAAAGCGTCCCAAGTGGCACGGCGTTGAAAACTACATGCACTTATGGGACTATGTAAGATACAATGTATATTCAAAGTCAAACCTAAACTTTAGCGAGCGTAACTATGTTATGCCCATTGATCAACTGAAACAAAATTTAATTAACGGAGTAGAGACAGTATGCAATATAGCCTAATGCCAATGACATTTGATCATTTGCCGGGACTTGTAGAGTTTGCAGAGCATATCTATGCTAACACAGATCCAGACAAGTACCCAGATTTTAAAATCTCAAACGATATTGACGATGCTGAAAAACGTAAAAAGTTCTTTTCAGCGTTTATGTTGCCCAGCACCTTTAACAACTACAACATTCGACAGTGCTATGCACTTGTTGATAGTAAAGGTGTTTACCAAGCCGCAGTTGGCGTCAAACGTTGGGATTACATGCCAAGTTGGAGTCTAAGCTGGTTACTAAGTCCTAGTATTGGGGTAAAGTTTATTCCAATGTTTAGAACTATTATTGCAGAACTTTGCAAGGTACACGAAGCCGCAGGCATGAATGAATTTTACGTAAGCTATCCAGCTCATCGCGAAGCCGCGTACAGCAAGATCATGTTGCCTGTACGCGAAAATTACTACAGCTTTGTTGAGTGTACAATTGAAGCAAATACTCGTAGCCACTATAGTTTTATCCACGAACTGATGGGACGATCTCTACACCCGCACGATATGAACCTGCGAAGATATATACTACGCAGAGAAAACACATTACCGCCAAGCCAGGGAGGCCGGGCAATCCCTTTAAATAAAGCTACTACATGAAAAATTGGTTGAACAAACAAGCTGAGTTGTATCGTAAGACACACCAGATCCCTTACATTCTTGCAATATGGTTGCCATACCATATTGCCGCAATTGCTACGATTGCATACACTGTTGCAACAGGTTGGTCGTGGCACTACTTGTTGCTGGCCATTTGCGGCTGGGTATTACTTGATGGTGTTGGCAACAACTTAACTCTGCATCGTTGGTTAAGTCATAAAAGCTGGACACCGCACAAGTGGGCTGAACCATTCTTATTATGGGCCGCTACCCTGGTAGGCGAAGGCAGTCCTCTATGGTGGGCGGCACTACATCGTGGCCATCATCATCGAGTAAGCGATCAACCAGGCAAAGATATTCATACTCCGGTAGGCAACGGTTGGTGGTTTAGTTACATGGGATGGCAGTTTGGCATTGATCAAAACTCTGTGAGTTTCCGTTATGCAGTTGATTTGCTACGTGATCGTCGTGTTACCTTTGTACATGAAAACTACAATAAAATCATTTATGGTACATTGTTATTGAGCTTCTTTCTATTTGGCTGGCAAGCAACTGTTTGGTTCTTTGTAGTTGGAGCACTTATGAGCTTGCATGCCGACGGACTTGTTAATACGTTTGGACATGTGCCCGCCGCAGGTTATAAAAACTTTGACAACAAAGATGCCAGCACCAATGTATGGGCCATCGGCTACTTTCACTGGGGTTCTGGTTGGCACAACAATCACCACAAGCAAGCAAGCTCGTTTGATTTTGGTACTTCAGTAAGCGGACGTTGGCATGAATTTGATCCATGCTTGCTTCTTGTAATTCCGTTTGCTCCGCTTTCGGAGACTAAACGCTTGTGGAAACTTCGTAAAGATGCTATACTTGCTTATAAACTTTAAGGATTATAATGACAGTTCGCCTCGTATCGTATTCCCAGCCAACTGAGGAATTTAG
>Ga0222712_10004043_pt1 | contig 15572 bp, 16 predicted proteins | sample C33_657DmetaG_FD_165043 | JGI IMG/M metagenome (GOLD analysis project Ga0222712, IMG submission 165043) | Estuarine water microbial communities from San Francisco Bay, California, United States - C33_657D | ecosystem: Environmental > Aquatic > Marine > Unclassified | place: USA: California... | reverse complement strand
ATTATTGAAGTCTGGCGATACAATGTCAGGTAACTTAGTTGTTAGCGGCACATCTACTTTGATGGCACCAGTAGCAATTGCTAATAATAGTGGTAATACATTTGTCGTTGCTAATACTGGTGCTGTTACTATCGGTGGCAGTGCTAACATAGCTGGAACATTAACAGCTGGAAGCACAACGCTTGCTGGCAATATTATTGTTAATGGTTCAATTAATGCAAACGGCAACCAATTGACAATAACGGATTCTGGATTTGCATCTCGTTTGGATTTAGTGAATACTGGAACTGGCGGTAATACATTTATTCAATATAGCACTATGAATTCGTTTGGCCAAGGTGGTGGCAAATGGATATTGTATAATACTGCTGCTGGAGCTTCTTATTACATTGGTTGTGATACATCCGGACGCATTACAACGCCATTCCAGCCAGCCCTTGTAGCAACAGTAACAAGCAACAAAAACGTAGCTTTTGGAACAAACTTACAATTTGATTCAATTTCTTTAAACAGAAATAATGCTATAAGTGTAAGCAATACTAATTCTAGATTTACAGTACCGGTTGCAGGATATTATGTTTGTTCTTTTAGCTATTTTTGTAACAGCACCAACGATTCCGCAATGAATATTAAAGTTAATGGTTCCACAGTGTATAGAATTGGACATAACATTGGGGGGTTGACGGGAACAGCATCTTACCTTGGTGGCGGGTCTGCTATAATATTAAGTATGGCAGTTAACGATTATCTCGAAATTGATGGGTCTGGAAGTAAAACCATTCTCGGCACAAGTCCTGTACATAGTGTTATGTCTTTCCATCTACTAGGTTAATATATGTCAAGAGCTCGTTCAGTTTCTCAATTAGTTGGTGCTAACACAGCACTTGGCAATACTGTTATTACAGGAACAGCAAACGTCTCGTCTACGTTGGGTACAAATGGCAGTATAACGGTTACAACAACAGGCATACCTGAATTAAAAGTTCGAAGCACCTCTACTACAGGCAGCCGTGGAGCTAACGTAACTTTGCAAGTAGATAGTACTGGTGGTGACGATCCTGCTGGAGCAATCAACTTTTTTACTGGCTCAGGTCAAGTAGGATCAATTCAAGCTACTAGTGGAGGTTCTGGGGTTAGTGGTCAACTCTATATAAATCTTGCTAATACAGGCAATACCGTACGCCAAGTAATGAAAATAGACACAGAAGGTCGTATGACGTTGCCTTATTTACCAGCATTCCATGCACATGGATACGCTGGTAATCAATCAGGTAACAATGTAATAATAGCTTTTAGTACTACAAGTTATAACAACGGTAACTGTTATTCTACATCTACTAATAGATTTACTGCTCCTATTTCTGGCACATATTGTTTTAGTGCTACGTTTATGAATGGGGGGCTAGCACTGACTTCAAGATGGGGGCTTCAGAAAAACGGAACAACATATGCTGATGAGTTATATGGTATGAATAATACATATTATAGATCTAATGGCACATGGATTGTATCCATGAGTACTAACGATTATGTAACTATTGTTGCGGGACTTCCTGGAACACCTTGTGATATACATTCCAATTATAGACATTTTAGCGGTTATTTACTAGGATAAGCATCCAGTTTTTGGCAATGATAAATACGCCATAATAGGAGAAATTTATGGCTGTCCCATCTTCAAGACAAGAATTCAAAGATTACTGTGCGCGTAACAAATACAGCGCGTGGTATTTTGCCTTGATAGAAAAAGCCCTTGACCGCAAGTGGACGAAAACTTCGGCGCCTTGTTATGTAGAAGGTCATCACATAATTCCTAGATCAATATCTGGAGACACAATCAATACAGGCGAGGTTGTGTATCTTACTGCACGAGAACATTTTGTAGCTCACTTAATATTACCTAAAATGCTAGAGGGTAAAGACAAGCAAAAAATGCAGTTGGCTCTTCATCGTATAACTACAGGTAATAACAAGAATTACTGTAAGTCCTCTCACATATACGAATCAATCAAAAAGCAACACGCAATTGCAGCATCGCAAAGATCGACAGATTTTTGGGCTTCCCTTACAAAACAACAAAAATCAGCAATGCGCGCTGGAGAAAACAATTCTCGTTGGGGTGTTGTTATGACCGAAGATACGAAACAAAAGATTAGTGCTGCTAATAAAGGTAAGCTCAGTAAAGACAAACATCCGCTGTGGGGTAAAGGGCATTCCGAAGAAACCAAACGCAAGATGTCCGCTAACCGAAAAGGTTGTGTGCAGCTTTTAAAGTGGTTTAATGATGGAGAAAATCAATACTTTGTTCTTCCTGAAAAAGCGTTAGCTCATTGGAATAAAGGCACTCTTAGTCACTTGAATCCAATGTATGGAAAAACGGGGGCCGCTGCTGGCAAAAAATGGTTTCACGACCCGATAACTAAACAAGAAAAATATTTTATCCCTGGTAATCAGCCAGATGGATTTATACAAGGGAGATTATAATGGCTGTGCCAACATCAAGACAAGAGTTTAAGGATTATGTTTTGCGATCGCTTGGACATCCGGTTATAGAAGTGAATGTAGATTCCGATCAAGTAGAAGATAGAATTGATCAAGCATTGAAGTATTATGCCGACTATCATTTCGATGCAACTGACAGAACGTACTACAAACACCAAGTAACGTCAACAGACAAGTCTAATAAGTATATTACTCTGCCGGATAATATTATCGGTGCAGTATCGATATTTTCTATTGGTGATCCATCTGTCCGCTCTGACGATTTATTTAATATACGCTATCAAATTGCATTAAACGATCTATACACACTGACTTCAGTGTCGTTAGTTCCATACTACATGGTAATGCAACATCTATCTGTGATCCAAGAATTGTTGGTTGGTAAACAGCCAATTCGTTTCTCTCGTCACAGAAACATCCTCAATATTGACATGGATTGGAACACAATCAATGTTGGGGAATGGCTAATAGTTGAAGCATACCAAGTAATTGATCCTAGCACGTATACAGATGTATGGGGTGATCGTTGGTTATATTTGTACACTGAACAGTTAGTAAAACGCCAATGGGGTACAAATCTCAAAAAATACGACGGTATGCAGATGCCAGGCGGTATTACATTTAATGGCCAAAAGATTTACGACGAAGCTGATGCTGAAATTAAGCGTATGGAAGAAGAGATGATTATGAATTACAGCTTACCAGTAATGGACATGGTTGGCTAGGAGGTACCACTTTTTATAAATACCCTCATATAGGAGGATTTATGAAAGAGAAATATGGCTTTGTTTATATCTGGCGTGACAAAAAACATAAGCGTTTTTATGTTGGCTGCCATTGGGGTACAGTAGATGATAGTTACGTGTGCAGTTCAAGTTGGATGCGTCGTTCCTACAGACGTCGACCTCAAGATTTTAAGCGCCGAATTGTGTCTGTAATAACCACTAGTAGGACCGACCTCCTTATTGAGGAGGGTAAGTGGTTAAGTCTTATTAGCGATAATTTGCTTGGCATAAAGTATTATAACCTTCGAAATTCTACATGTAATCACTGGACGGCGGACGAAGACAAACGTCTCTCTATAGGTGAAAAGATCTCTCAAAGCGTCAAAGCTCACCGCAATACACCAGAAGGCCAAGCAAACTATCTTGCTGGTATTGAGAAAAAACGTGGCCGTAAACAATCTCCAGAAGATATAGCAAAAAGAACAGCTAGCATTAAACAAGCTATGGCTGTCAAATATCCTATTGAACAAAGACAGCAACGCTCAATAAAGGGGAGTGAAGAACATTCCCAAAAGCTATCAAATGCATCAAACCGTCGTTGGGCTAAACCAGATGCTAAGGTTAAACAGGCTGAGATGACAAGGGCTCTCCATCTAGGAAAACAGCACAGATTGGGTCAGATAAATACCCCCGAACATAGAGAAAAGATTAGTGCTGCCAATAAGGGTAGAAAGCTAACAGATCAACAACGACAACAAATGTCGGAAGTTAGAAAAGGTAAGCCAATGCCGGCTGGGTTTAAAGAACAACAATCAATTCGGATAAAGGAAATGTGGGCCAAGCGTAGAGCTGGGCTACTTCCTATGCCTAATTATAATGCGGTGAACTAATTGGCAACGTCTGTATATGTAAACAACTTCCAGTCAAGCATGGAGCAAGATCTCCTTGCTGATCTTGTTGCAGAATCAATCCGCATAAACGGAATTGATATCTATTACCTACCAAGAGAGACTGTTGATAAAGACGCAATCTACACAGAAGATGCGTTAAATGAATACCAACGTGCAATTTTAGTTGATGTTTATGTTAAGTCGTTTGATCAGTTCGGCGGCGAAGGACAATTCCTTCAAAAGTTTAACTTAGAGATTAGAGATACAATGGTGTTCTCAATATCTCAGAGAACGTTCCAAGACGAGATAACAAATCCAGTTGGAATTATTAGACCGCGTGAGGGAGACCTAATATATCTTCCAGTCGCTAAGCGTCTATTTAAGATTTCATATGTTGAGAAGTTCCCAGTAATGATGCCTCTTGGCTCTTTACCATTCTACGATATTAAATGTGAAATGTTTGAATATAGCGGAGAAGTTCTTAATACCGGTATTCGTGATATTGACCGTATCGAGAGAGATTATAACATTGAGCTTAATAACTGGACAATTGCTACTGAATCTCGTTTGGAGTTGAAAGACGAGTCTGGATTCTCAATTGTCCAAGAAGCATATGATATCGATGTTAACGACCCAACAGCTCAGAATGATGAGATAGAAGCAGAAGCAGACGACTTTATTGACTTCACTCAGATCAATCCATTTAGTGAGAATAATCCGTAATGTTTAGTACTTTTTATCACGGCACTCTAAGAAAATACGTAACGTTGTTCGGAACGTTGTTTAATGACATTTATGTTAATAGAGTTGATTCTGTACATAATGTAACAAACACAATTAAGGTCCCACTAATGTATGCACCAAGAGAAAAGGTGCTTGCAAGGTTAGATAGCGACCCAAATTTACAAAGACCAGTAGCAATGATTCTGCCAAGAATGGCATTTGAGATTACTACTATGTCATATTCACCAACTAGAAAATTGCCTACTATTAATAGAAGCGCAAAAGTTGGGGCAGATCCAAAGCAATTAAAATATCAATACAATCCAGTTCCATACGATATTTCATTCTCGCTATATATTATGGTAAAGAATCAAGAAGACGGCACTCAAATCCTTGAGCAGATTCTTCCATACTTTACGCCAGAATGGACAGCAACAATAAACGTATTACCTGAAATGGGATACAAGTTGGATGTCCCGACTGTGTTATTAAACGTTACTCCGCAAGATTCTTATGAAGGGAATTTTGAAGAAAGACGTGTAATTACATGGACACTTGACTTTATAATGAAAGGATATTTCTACGGACCAGTTAGACAATCTAAGGTAATTACGCTTGCCAACACAAACTTCTTTGATACATCAGGCTTTGATAGCATCGATGCAGCAGTTGGTAATATTGTAGATCCAGTAGATAGAGCAAGTGTTGAACCAGGCCTAACAGCAAACGGCCAGCCAACATCGAATGCTTCGTTGTCTATAGATAGAAATGAAATAACTGCGAATAGTAACTATGGATTCATCGTCAAACTCTCCGGATAAAATCTCTCAAAGCTTAGGTATTGCTCCTTTGCAAAAACAAGAGATACTTCCCGCTACCCAAAGCGATCAAGTCACAAACGACTTTGAATATGCTCGTGGCAATATTATCAATACGATAGAAAAAGGGAACGAAGCACTTCAAGGAATTCTTGATGTTGCTGGTATGGGTCAACATCCAAGAGCATATGAAGTTGCTGCCAATCTTGTTAAGACAATGGTTGAAGCGAATAAAGATTTACTCGATTTGACTAAAAAAAGAAAAGAGATTGAGAAAGCTGATAATGCTCTCAATCCTCAAACCGTTAATAATAATTTGTTTGTTGGTTCGACTGCTGAATTGTTAAAAGCATTAAAATCAAACAACATAAAAGATATTGAATAATGGCATATAATGGTAATCAAAACCTTGTTGGGATCAGGGATACATTAGAGTTTTCTAAAGAACAAGTAATTGAGTATGCAAAGTGTGCTCGTGATCCATTGTATTTTATTGAAACATATGTCCAGATTGTAAACGTCGATAAGGGTCTTGTTCCATTTGATATGTGGAACTTTCAAAGAGACATTGTCAGGTTAGTTGAATCAGAGCGTTATGTAATATGTAAGATGCCTCGTCAGGTCGGTAAAACGACAACAGTTGCATCGATTCTTTTACATTATGTTTTATTCAATGAAAATTACTCAGTCGCAATTCTTGCTAATAAGTTATCGCAAGCACGTGAGATCTTAGGTCGTATTCAGCTTGCGTTTGAGCATTTGCCAAAATGGCTACAGCAAGGTGTCGTTGAGTGGAATAAAGGTTATATTGAACTTGCTAATGGTTCAAAGATTCTAGCATCTGCTACATCTTCATCAGCAATTCGTGGTACATCTCAGAACTTAATCTACTTGGATGAGTTTGCGTTCGTACCTAATAATATGCAAGAGGATTTCTTTCAATCCGTTTACCCTACGATTTCATCTGGTAAAACGACAAAGGTTGTAATCACATCAACGCCAAACGGGTTGAATATGTTTTACAAGCTGTGGAAGGATAGTGAAGAAGAGAGAAATGATTATAAACGTGTAGACGTTCATTGGTCCGATGTTCCTGGAAGAGATGTTGCTTGGAAAGCAGAAGTTATCAGGAACACGTCTGAGGAACAATTCAGACAAGAATATGATTGTGAGTTCTTAGGTTCTTCTAATACTTTGATTAGTCCAACGAAGTTAAGGATGTTAACCTACTCGACTCCGTTGAAGCAAACAGAGGATATTAAGGTATATCTTGAACCGGCTCAAAGCCGATTATATACACTTATTGCTGATACGTCAAGGGCCTTAGGTTTAGACTATTCCGCGTTTGTGATAATCGACATAACCGAGTTTCCATACCAAGTGGCGGCTGTGTACAGGAACAACACGATTTCGTCATTATTATATCCTTCTATAATATACCAATTTGCTAAGCATTACAACATGGCGTATTGCTTAATAGAATCAAACGATATTGGCAAACAAGTTGCGGATATCCTATATTACGAACACGAGTACGAGAACATTTTCTATACCTCTTCCGATCAAAGATCCGGACAAAGGATCACTGGAGGATTTAGTGGATCCGCTCAACTTGGTGTAAAAACATCCACAACCGTTAAGAGAGTTGGATGTTCAAACTTTAAATCAATGGTGGAAAACGACAAGATTATTCTGAACGATTTTGATCTGATTCAAGAATTGTACCGTTTTTCAGCAAAAGGAAATTCCTATGAGGCGGAAGAGGGGCACGATGACCTCGTTATGCCATGTGTTTTGTTTTCATGGATGATTGAACAGCCATTTGTAAAAGAGCTGACAAGCACCGATTTAAGACAAAGAATATATAATGATCAGGAAAATATGATTGAGGAGGCGCTGACTCCGTTTGGTATCGTAGATGACGGCCAAGATGTTTTTGAAGATCAACCAGTTATTGCCGTCCACAAAAACAATGACAACTGGCTGTTAAATTAGCGAAATTATAAATACCATGAAGTTACAAAATATAACCTTTATTAGGGGAGACACAAATGCCATTTCAAGTTAGTCCTGGCGTAAACTTTTCCGAAATCGACCTAACTACTGTAACTCCTGCTGTTTCTTCAACTGAAGGTGCAATTGCAGGTGTTTTCAAGTGGGGTCCGGTAGACACAAGAGTTCTGATTGATTCAGAATCTACTCTTGTTTCTCGATTCGGTAAGCCTACAAACCACAACGCCGAAACATTTTTCACTGCTGCGAACTTTTTATCATACGGTAATAAACTGTATGTCGTTCGTACAGCCAATACAACTGCTGCTACAAACACAGCTGGTGTGTGGAACTCAATAGCAAATACTGGTTCTGTTACCACTCGTACAGCTTTCAACGTCAAAAATCAAGATGATTTCGATCAAAAAGATGGCGACGGAACGCTTGCAGGCGATACAGATGTATTGTATATTGCTAAGTGGCCTGGTCTTGCCGGCAACTCATTGAAGATTTCTGTTTGCGATTCCACAAACGCCTACTCTTCACAGATCAATTTGATCTCAAATTCATCTATCAACACTAATACAACATTAACGAGTACAACAATTTCTGTTGGCTCTAACACAGCAACAATTAGATTGGCTAATGCAGTCGGTGCAAACTTGACAACAGTCAACACAATTGCAGCTGGCATTATTAGCTCATTAACAGTCGGCGATGTTATTTCTGTTGGTAATTCATCTATTGGTAAGCAGTATCTGAAAATTTCTTCTTTTGATGCTGCTCCAACAGTCAATGCTACCCATGCATACTTTACCGTATCGTTTGACGGTACGTATAATCTTGCCGCTAATACATCCGTACAGGATTTTACACGCTATTGGGAATTCTTCAACTCTGTTGATCGCGCGCCAGGTACTTCGTCTTACAATTCCAGCTTCGGTAACACGTCTGCTGTAGACGAAGTACACGTTGCTGTTGTTGACGAAGACGGCGAATTCACAGGAGTTCCAGGCACAGTATTAGAAGTTTATCGTGGACTTTCTCGTGCATCTGATGCTAAGACAGTTGACGGCGCTTCTAACTATTACAAGACTGTAATCAATGATGCATCTTCATACATCTGGTTAGCAAACGATCGTACGAACGCTGTATCAAATACTGCTGCAAACATTACAACTTCTACTAACACAAAACCACTCTCATTGTCTTTTGTCGATGGATCTGATGGTCCTGCAGAAGATGCAGTAGTGTTTGGAGATGTAGCTCGTGGTTACGATCTATTTGGATCTGCTGAAAGCGTTGACATCTCATTGGTGTTAACTGGTAAAGCACGTGGAGGCACAAACGGTGAGCAATTAGCAAACTATCTAATCGATAACGTTGCTGAGAGTCGTCGTGATTGCGTTGTGTTTGCATCACCAGACAAAGCAGACGTAGTACGTAATATCGGAGCAGAGGCTGATTCAGTTATCACTTTCCGTAACTCTTTACGTTCAACATCGTATGCTGTATTAGATTCTGGTTACAAATACCAGTATGACAAATACAATGACGTATACCGCTATGTACCGCTGAACGGCGATACTGCTGGTCTATGTGTGCGTACTGATGATACACGCGATCCTTGGTTCTCTCCAGCCGGTTTCAACCGTGGACAAATCAAGAACATCATTAAGTTAGCATACAATCCAAATAAGACAGACCGTGACGTTCTTTACAAAGCAGGAGTTAACCCAGTTGTTACATTCCCTGGTCAAGGTACTGTATTGTTTGGCGATAAGACATTGTTAAGCCTTCCATCTGCATTCGATCGTATTAACGTACGTCGTTTGTTCATTGTGTTGGAGAAAGCGATTTCTACTGCTGCTAAATCATTGTTGTTTGAATTCAATGATGAATTTACACGCGCACAATTTAAGAATTTGGTTGAACCATTCTTGCGTGATGTACAAGGTCGTCGTGGTATTACAGCGTTTAAGGTTGTATGTGACGATTCTAACAATACGACGCAAGTCATTGATTCGAATCAGTTCATTGGTGACATCTATATCAAACCAGCTAAGTCTATCAACTTTATCCAGTTGAACTTCGTGGCGGTTAGAACAGGTGTTGAGTTCTCTGAAGTCGTGGGTCAGTTTTAATCCCGAATAAATAAGAATAAGGAGAACAAGAAATGGCATTTAATGTAAATGAAATTAGAAGTCAACTAACACTTGGCGGAGCGCGTAATTCGCTGTTCCAAGTGACGCTTTCTAATCCTGCCAATGCTGTAGGGGACATTAAGATCCCTTTCATGGTAAGAGCCTCACAAATCCCAGCCGCAACGTTGGGAGTTATTGAAGTACCTTACTTTGGCCGTAAGGTTAGATTAGCTGGAGATAGAACATTTGGGGAATGGACGGTCGTTGTAATCAACGATGAAGACTTCCTGATCCGTAATGCAATGGAAGAGTGGTCAAACCAAATCAATACTTTCCAAGGAAACTTGAGAGGATTTGGCGCTGCATCACCTTTACTATATAAATCAACAGCACAAGTACAACAGTTCTCAAAGACTGGTGTACCAATTAGAGAATATACATTCAATGGTATCTTCCCTGTTGAAGTGTCTACAATTGATTTAGATTGGAATTCAACTGATACAATTCAAGAGTTCCAAGTTACATTTGCTTACGATTGGTGGGAAGTTAGTGGTGGAACAACCGGCGACGCCGGCGGTGCTTAATAATATGGAGGCTGGTTAAATCCAGCCTCATTAATTGGAGTTAATATGGAGTTCCTAGGTTTTGAGTTCCGTAGGAGAGGTAATGTTGAAAAACAGAACCTTGATGAATTTATCCCTAAACAAAACGATGACGGGTCGCTAGTAGTAGCTGCCGGTGGTTCCTATGGAACGGTTGTTGATTTAGAGGGTGCTGCAAAGAACGAATCAGAACTGGTAACCAAGTATCGTGAAATGGTTATGCATGCAGAGGTTGAATCTGCAGTTGATGATATCGTAAATGAAGCAATTATTCAAGATACTGATGAGACAGTCAAATTAAATCTCGATAACATTAGGGATTTACCTGACAACGTTAAAAAAGTATTCCATCAAGAATTTAACAACATCTTGCGCTTGTTCGATTTTCAACATCAAGGATATGATGTTTTCAAGCGTTGGTATGTTGATGGTCGGTTATATTATCAAGCGATCATTGACAAAAACGATCCTAAACAAGGGATCCAAGAATTAAGATATATTGATCCCCGCAAGATCAAAAAAGTTAAAGAGACCAAACGTAAGAAAGTTAATAATAACTATTCCTCAGCGGAAGTTACGGTTGGTGAACAAGAATATTACATATACAATGAAAAGGGCTTTGGTGGACGTCCATCATCTGGCCCTGCTTCTGCGTCTACAGCGACGACTGGTATAAAGATTGCTAAAGATAGTATCCTTTATGTAACGTCTGGTTTGTTAGACAAGACTAATTCATTAGTTATATCGTACCTACACAAAGCAATCAAGCCACTCAACCAATTGAGAGCGCTTGAGGATGCTACAATTATTTACAGAATTTCAAGAGCACCTGAGCGTCGTATATTTTATATTGACGTAGGTAATCTTCCAAAGATGAAGGCAGAGCAATATCTACGTGATATGATGACTCGCCATAAGAACAAAGTTGTGTATGATGCATCTACTGGAGAGATCCGGGACGATCGTAAGTTTATGACAATGTTGGAAGACTTTTGGTTACCACGCCGTGAAGGTAATCGTGGTACTCAAATTGAGACATTGCCAGGTGGTCAAAACTTAGGTGAGATGACTGATGTTGAATACTTCCAGAAAGTATTGTTTAAGTCATTAAATGTTCCTGTATCTCGTTTAGAGGCAGAGACAGGATTCACGATTGGTCGCGCAACAGAGATTTCAAGAGACGAAGTTAAGTTTGCTAAGTTTATTGACAGATTACGTACTCGTTTCAATCACGTATTCTTAAAAGCATTAGAAAAACAACTAATCTTAAAAGGTATTATTACTCAAGAAGATTGGAAGAACTTCTCTCCAAGCATTAAATTTGAGTATGCTAAGGACAACTATTTCTCTGAGTTAAAAGAAATAGAGATAATGAATGATAAGATTAATGCTTTCCAATCGCTACTACAAACAGGCGCAATTGGTAAGTATTATTCGAATCGTTGGGCACGTCAACACATCTTTAGACAAGATCAAGAGTTGATGGATGAGATGGATGCTGAGATAAAACAAGAGTTGAATAATCCAATTTTTAACCCTCCGTTGCCCGAGCAAAATGGGGCTCAACCAGATAATTCTACCCAACAAAATTAAAATGTATAAATAATGGAGAACATATGACAACACCTGCTTTTACCACTACTGATATCGTTAATTTTGCAGCTAAAAAAGATGCTGTGAATCTTGCTACAGCTTTCAATGACCTAGTCGGTCAGCGCATGTATGACGCAATTGATGCCCGCAAGCGCGAAGTAGCAAACCAGATGTTTAATGGTGCTGAAGAAGAACCACAAGAAGTAGAAGCATCTGCAGAAGAGCAAGAAGCTGAAGCTGAGCAGGCGGAAACAGAAGTAGGCAACGAAACAGAACAAGAAGAACATTCCGAGGAATCTGATGAAAACGCTCAAGAAATTAATTGAAGCTTACGGCTTCCAAGGCCCTAAACACGACCAAGGCACGAGAAAGCCTGGTGAAGTAGGCCCAGATAAAGTCTTTAAGGACAATTCCCCTGTTTCTAAAAAGGGTAATGCTCCTGCACCTACAGAAGCCACTCAAGAGTTTGTTGACGATCACGAGATCAATAGAGTTAAAGATGCTAACGGCAATGATGATAAATTGTTCAAGGCATCTAACATTAAGCCAGTACAGCGCAAAAAAGAGAAGCATGGCTATAATGCAAAGGAAGCAGAAGACGTGAATGAAAAACGCTTAACAATGAAAGAACTGTCCAAGCGCGAAGAAGTTGCAAAAGCAATTGAGCGTGAGAATCCAGATATGCCTATGGGTAAGAAAATGGCTATTGCTACTGCAACAGCTAAGAAAGTTGCTGAAGCACTTGACTACAATGCCAAAGCAAAAGAGAACGCTGAGTTCCATCATGGTCAAGCAATGGACTATGCTAAGGAAATCAACAACATGCTTGGCGACTACAAGAAGCATCTCAAAGGCGAGAAGCACGTGGGCGACTACCATGCAATGGATATTGCTGGCGTACATAGTGGCCTTAAGCAAGTTCACGATCAATTAAAATATGCTGTAATGGGAATTAAGCCTGTTCAAGTTACAAAACCAGAACCAATGAACGAATCAGTAGAAGAAGAGCAAGCTGCTCCTCAGTTCGATTCAATTCTCGAAGCAGTACACTATCATCAGCAACAAGAACAAGATGAAGCTGAATTGATAGAAGCCTATTCCTCAGTCCTAGAATCTGTTTACGACGGCCTAGAAGATGAAGCAGCCAAACAAGAATTTTTACAAATGCTCGAATCGGATGAAGCATTTGATCAACTAATGGACTTAGTTGAAGAGAGACTAGGAGAAGAATAATGGCTGTTATTGTCACCAACCAACCAGGCAATAGAATTGTTATTCGTGGTAGCTCGAATGCGACATACCAGTTGAGTGAACTCGCTACTGCTAGCGAAACAGTAACATCTGCTACCCTTGCTCAAGTATACTGCTCATCAGAGGGCGGTGGTTCAGTTGTTATTTACCGCGCTAATACAACCGATGCAAACAACGCTATTGTAAGAGTTGCTTCACAAGATAATGGTTATTTTGATTTTGCAGGTAACGGAGTAGTTCCAGATGCTGATAAGAAGTCAGCTAACGTTATTATTCAAGTGTCCGGTGCAAACACCAACTACATAGTTGTGCTGCATAAACAATCAGATAGGTCATATCAATAATGAAACTCTTTACAGAACTCGTCGAAGACGTACAATACATTGTAGAAGAAAAGAACGGCAAAAAAGATCTCTACATTACTGGTATCTACATGCAAGCAGAGACCAAGAATGGAAATGGCCGTATCTACAAGCTCCCAATTCTAGAACGCGAAGTAGCTCGTTACAACAAACAATATGTTGAAACAAACAGAGCGCTTGGCGAACTTGGCCATCCAAATGGCCCGTCAATTAATCTCGATCGGGTTTCTCATAAGATTGTAGAACTGAAACAAGATGGTAACAACTTCATTGGTAAAGCAAAAGTGCTTTCTACACCAATGGGTAATATTGCAAAGAATCTGCTTGAAAGCGGCGTACAGCTTGGCGTATCAACACGCGGTATGGGTTCTCTTAAAGAAGTAAATGGTGTAATGGAAGTACAAGAAGACTTCTACTTGGCGACTGCAGCTGATATTGTTGCAGATCCTTCAGCTCCTGATGCATTTGTGCAAGGAATTATGGAAGGCGTAGAGTGGGTATGGGACAATGGTATGTTACATCAAAGACAAGTTGAGAGCTATAAGCGTACAATCGAAAAAGCTAGTGCAAAAGAATTAGAAAGTACAACGATTCAAGTGTGGGAACACTTCGTAAAATCGCTTTCAAATAAATAAAACATATAAATATCAATAGTCTCAAAATTAGGAGAAAACTATGTCACAAAAAGAACTGCTAGAAAAAGCATCTGATCCAGTTGGCGGCGGTACTACCGGCGCTACAAAGAGTGCAGATCCAGTAGCAACTGGTAATGTACATGCAAACCGCAAGGGCGACAAATCTGAAGGCGATAAGGCTTCTGATAAGTTGGCTGGCGAAGTGCAAGATACAGATATGCAAAATAACACAGCCATGACGGGCGATGCTTCTGCAAAGAACAAAGCTACCATTGCTACTAAACCAAGTGCCGCTTCTTCTTCTATGAAAGAAGAAATTGACGGTTTATTTGGTGACGACCTTTCCGAAGAATTCAAGCTTAAAGCTACTACTATTTTCGAAGCTGCTGTTGCTGGCCGTATCGCTGAAGAGCGTACAGCATTAGAAGAAGAGTATGCTGCCAAGACAACCGAATTGGAAGAGTCTTTCGCAAAGCAGAAAGATGAGCTCGTAGAAGAGTTGTCTGCTCAAGTAAGCGATTACCTAGATTACGTTGTTGAACAGTGGATGAAAGACAACCAAGTTGCTATCGACTCATCACTCAATGCACAAATTGCAGAAGAGTTTATGACTAAGTTGAAGACTTTGTTTGAAGAGTCATACATCCAAGTTCCAGAAGAAAAAGTTGATGTTGTTGAAGAACTCGCTAGTAAATTAGAAGAGCTAGAAGCTCAACTAAACAGCGTAGTTGCAGAAAACATTGAGTTGCGTTCTGTTGTTGAAGCAAAGACACAAGATGAAATCTTCGATGAAGTTTCTGAAGGTCTTGCATTAACTCAATCAGAAAAGTTCCGTACACTAGCTGAAGGCGTTGAATTCGACTCAGCAGAGAACTATCGCAAAAAGCTAGAGATTGTTAAAGAACAATACTTTACTGAAAAGAAAGTAGTTGCTAAAACTATCGAAGAGCAAGAGATTGTTGAGTTAGACGAAGAAGTGGCTGCTCCCCAAGTTAAACAGACTGGTCCAGTTGCAAACTACGTTTCTGCGATATCAAGAACAATCAAGAAATAAAAGTTTTATAAATAAGTTCACAAGCCCAAATTTTTAACAAGGAAGGGGAAACCACTATGTATCTATCAGAAGATATTCAAAACAAATGGAAGCCTGTTATTGAGCACGAGGATCTCCCAAAGATCTCCGATACTCATAAGCGCAGCGTAACAGCCGTTCTTTTAGAGAATACCGAAAAAGCTCTTCGCGAAAGCGGATCAGCACGCGGTAATTTCTTGACAGAAGCTACTCACGCTAACCAAACAGGTGCAGACATCGACAATTTCGACCCAGTGTTGATC
>Ga0222712_10004041_pt1 | contig 15586 bp, 23 predicted proteins | sample C33_657DmetaG_FD_165043 | JGI IMG/M metagenome (GOLD analysis project Ga0222712, IMG submission 165043) | Estuarine water microbial communities from San Francisco Bay, California, United States - C33_657D | ecosystem: Environmental > Aquatic > Marine > Unclassified | place: USA: California... | reverse complement strand
ACCTTTTCCTGCTTTAGTAACAGGACTACGTTCTTGCTGGCTAGAATCTTCAGTCTCTACTAATACTACAAGAAGATTAGCAAGAAGCTGACTCTGAGTTGAATATCTCTTCTCTTTGGTGTCCTTGTTTATAATACCACCTAACATAGAAGCATCGTGAATCTTCTCAATTACCTCACGGTTTGTAATAAAGATTGGCTTATAAAATTGAACGTTCTGCTTGGATGGACATTGAGTAGCTGCTGTTTTAATAACTTCTAGATCTTCTTCAGGTATCTGCTTTGAAAGATCCCAGTTACGTTGGCAGCGCTGAGATCTCAGAATTGCCTTGATCATCTCTTTGTTTTCATTTTTAGTCTTTGTAGTCATATTAATATCTCCACGTTAGGGATAAGTTATTTTATATTTATCTTATCTCTGTAGATTTGATGTATATAATAGCTACTTAGACTTAATAATTTTAATGCCTTTGTCCTTAAGCATCTTATCGAACTCTCGCTTTGTTACAGCATACCATCCCCAGTGCCCATACATTCCATTAGGCTTGGGCTTAAAAGTACTATACTGCTCTTTCATATAAGCATCGAGCTGTTTCTTATACTCTTCTTCTGTCATACTAATAAGTCTTTAAACTTAGACTTCTTCTGTTCCGAATTAGAGTTCAATTGTACTACCTTCTCATCCGGCATAATGTTATCCTGAGCTGATTCCTCAACATTATAAAGTCTCATTTTAGCTCTATCAATACCTACAACGAATCGCTTATAGAGTGTAGGATCATTATAGCGGTTCTTTAATTGCTTAACCATAATCTGATTGAGATCTTCTAGCTCTTCTGATGAGATAAGAGCAAACATTAAGTCTGCTGTTGCTGGGAGACCGAACGATTCTGATGTATCTGTGAGTTCGACGTCAGAATTACCGTAGCCAGATCTGGTTGTTTGGGTTGCTGATACGACTGGGACGTTGAATTCCACGGCCAATCCTCTGAGCTCTTCTGCGATCGCCTTGACATATTGATAAGAATTGACGTTTGCACCAGCCCTAATACGAGAACTACAACAAATGTTAAGATAGTCGATATAGATGATATCAGGAGTAAAATTACGCTTAATTCTAAGTTCATTGATCAAATGCCTAAAATGTGCAGAGCCAGCTGAAGCAGTTGGATATTCCTTAATAACCAGCTTACCTACAGTCTTCTCTTTTACACGATTAATTTTCTTGTCATATGCTTCTTTAGGTAATACTGTAAGCTCATCTGTGGTAACGTTAAGGAGATTAGCATCGATACGCTCAGCGATCTTCTCTTCAGACATTTCCATAGTGATATAAAGTACGTTCTTTCCTTGTGTCAGATTGTAAGAAGCACAATGACACATAAACAGAGACTTACCAACACCAGTGCCGGCCAAAGCGATATTGAGTGTCTTACGGACAAGACCGCCTTTCGTAATCTTATTAAAGAACTCAAGGTCGAAGGGAATATGTTCTTCTTTGCGATGATAGAAATCAAATCGATCATCGCTATTAAGAAAATAGTCATGACCGATAGAAATATCAAAGCTAACCCCCAAAGCATCGCTGAGAAGATTGGGGATTGAACCAGTGCTGGCAGCTCCGGACTTATCGTCGAGGATCTTAATCGATGCCATAATCGCATTGTAAATTGCTTTCTCTTGGCAGAACTTCTCGGTTGAATCTAACAACCATTGCATCTCAGTATTATCTATCTGCAAGTCTTCAATAATACGCTTAGCTTCTTTATAGGTATTCTCACTAAGACCCTCTCGGTTCTTCAATTCAATCTGAAGCACTTCTCTCGTAGGAGGGTTGTTATACTTTAAAATGTAATCGCTAATGACCTTATAGACGGTCTTCTCAGATAGATTCTGGAAGTATTCATCTTTAAGGAATGGAGTAACCTTCCTACAAAATGCTTCATTGAATATAAGATGTGATAGAATGGTATGCTCAATCATAATGCCTCAAGAATAATTAACGTGAAATGATGCGCTGTAATTAAAATTACCCGGCCCATCAATACTATCATCCATAATAAGCTTTATTGCATATTCAGGCAAGTAATGCTTATATCTTTTAAGAAGATCTTCTTTTGTGATAAAAGTAGCTATAGTAGCTACCCACGCTCCATGCTTATCTATAAACTCTCTCATAGCTCTAAATTCTGGAGTAGAAGAAGATTTTACTTTAAAATCTTCATCATAATCTGTTGTATGGGGATACGCTCTAGTTATAAGAATATAAACTGTACGACCTTCGCCTGTAGCAAAGTTATCGCTAACAATAATCTTATATAAATCTCTATCTGCTATGTTAATTTCGTCCATAATACAAAAGGTCCAATTTTAAATTCATAATAAACTGTAACTCCAGTATAGTTTAACTCTTTCCAAACAAAAAATCTACCTCTAGGATGCCAAATGAATACTAGAGTTTCTGTTTTATATAAAGCTGTACCTCTGAAAACATTATGAGCTAGTTTCAACACTATCGGTACTATTTTCAATAACCTTAGTTTGAGCATCATGTAGCTGTTTCATTGCATGTTGAAATTCTTTAGTGCCATAGTTATGATGGCCTCCAGCGATTTGCACTCTCATATTAACTTTCTTTTCTAGCGTATAAAGAAATAGCCAATTAAGAACTGTAGAATCTATCTTAGCACCAGCTTCAACCACATCAATATAAAGAATATCGTTTATATGTCTAGGAACAATAATAACATTTGATAGAGAAGGCTTCATCCATTCTGGAAAATCTCTTTTAGTATCTATTACCCATACACATTTAAACGTCTGGCAAGGTGAATGAGGCCTATCTTCATAGATAGAGCATCCTTTGCCTAGTAAAGCAAAGTGGCAGGGTCTTCCATGCATGAACTGCTTACCATATGATTGCCCATATAGATAGCCTTCACAACACTTTGTACATCCGTCACAATTACGAACTACTGGGTCCAGTTCGTCTATATCATACATCATCTTCGTTAGATACTAACTGACCAGTTACAAGCGAATACTTATTAGTAATCCATTTAGCAAAGTCTGTTGTTGAAAGCAATTGCTTCCAAACTTCTTTATTGTCTTCGATATCAGCTGCGCGCATCTTAGGACCAACTTCTCCAGTCTCTTTATCGATAACACTATACCAACCATTAGATGGTTTGATAACATAACCGCCTTCAATAGCTAGATCCAGAAGGCCTGACCATTTCTTAATACCACCTTCATACGATACAGTAATAGGAATCTTAGACTTCTCTTTAACATAACGAGACTTTTCCACATTGATAATGAAGTGATAGCCATTAATCTCTCCACCATCCTTATCCTGTTGGCGTCCTAGGATCCAAATAGTATCAGCTGAGTAATAGATACCCGTACCGCCGCCTACAATAGCCTTCGGGTACATACCAATTTCCATATAGGTATGATTGACTACGATAAGAGGAATGTCCTTAAGAGTTAGATGAGGAGTTACCATACGGAAGAGAGACTTAAGACTCTTAGCACGAGACATATCTGCAACAGACTTCTCATTGAGAGTATCTTCAACTTCCTTCTTAGATGCTAGGTTACCAACAGAGTCAATAACAATAACAACCTTATCATCACGACCAATCTCAGCAAGCTGCTTCATAATATCAAACTTAAGCTGCTCGATATCAGTAATAGGAGTATGAATGACGCGCTCCATATCAATACCAAACGACTTAAAATATCCTTGAGGAGTACCAAACTCAGAATCATAAAATAAAAGTACACTATCAGGGTATTGCTTCATATAAGCACTAGCCATCAAAAGAGAGAAAGCAGACTTAAAATGCTTAGATGGACCCGCAAGAACAGTAAGCCCTGGAGTTAGCCCACCATCTACTGTACCTGATAGTGCTACGTTCACCATAGGAACGTTAGTAATAATCATATCTTTCTTACCATATATCTTAGAGTCTGTAAGTACAGACGTATCTTCAATGGTAGAATTCTTAATCAAACGTGCAATGAGCGACATAATATAGTTCCTTTACAATTAGCTCTTTAATACATTATCTAATTTTTGAATAAATTGATCAATCTTTTTCTCCCTATCTGGCCAAACAATATTAGGCTTTTCAGGATTCTTTTTAAGATTGTTAAGAAGAGGCATGATCATCTTATACATAGTCTCAGCTTTATTCTGTGCAAGAGCTGCTTCTTGTTCTTTTACAGTAACTGTTTCGGTTAGATCATCTGTAAAGTCAAACCCGAAATCAAAATCCATATCAACATCGATAGGAATTACTTTTTTATCTACCATTTGTTCTCTTTCTATGAAAAGAAACTATCAAGAGACGCTTTCTTTTCGACTTGCCAGCCGATAGCATCAAGGATAGTTTTAATTGGTTCAACGAATGCTTTCTCATATTGAGTATCATAGTCAATATACTGGTCCATACCTAATTGTCTAGGTAGTGTGCCTGGACAAGCAAATACATTTTCACGTGTAGGATTAGGCAATTTCATATAACAGAATTTAATCTTATCACCTTCTTGAATAGACTGAAAACGAGTATTAAGTTTTTTCTGCTTAAGCATCCAGTTATAAAGCAATGCACCTCTAACGTGAATAGGAGTAGCTTTCTTATAGATTGTATTCAGATCTGAATAGTCGCTCAAACCTTTGCAACCTCTAGGAAATGCAACCTCTTCAAACGGAAGCTGTTTAAACTCTCCCCGAAACCTCTCAATAAACTTGATAGTTTCTTCTTCAGTCTCATTCATAATAATCTTAATGCACTTCTTAATGTTATCACGGCAAGATGCTGGGGTAGATGAACGAACTGCCTCGATACCCATCATCTTAAGCTTAGGTTCATTATACTGAACACCTTCGTTGTTCCATACGTTAAGAATGTATCGCTTCTTAGCAGTCCATATACCTTTATTAGCGATAGCTTCTCGCTTCATTTTCATCTTTTGTTGATACGCATTAACATATTCGCTAAGCTGTCCGTAACACGACTCAATAAAAGGTTCCAGGCGATGTTCACATGCGTGATCCAAGACTTTGACCACCTTTCCAACTTCATCGCTCTCACTAAAGCATTGGTCGACCAGACGCTCAAGCGTAATGTACATAGAGTCAGTATCACATGCAATGACATAGTCTATATCTTTCGTTTTAAATAGCTTATTCAAATATTTATTCATCTCTCTTTCAATCCATTTAATAGAGAGCTGACCTGATAGAGTAATAGACTCTGCAAGCTTATTATCAAACCAACGGAAATAAGCATTAGACAAAGCACCATATGCTGAGTTAAGTTGGATTTTTTTTGCTAATTGCATATTATGATTTTGCGCGATAGCCTTCTCAGTCTCAGGAGTAGGATTCTTTTCGTGAGATTGTTTTGCTTCAATCATTCGCTTCTTATATACTACTCGATCATCATACATCTTCTGCATAAGCTTAGGTAAGAAGCCTTGATAGTCTTTATCAAACATACATCCAGATGCAGCACACGTAACGTTCTGACTAGTAAGCTGATTACGCACTGAAGGCTCGTTTAGATAACCATCAAGTATTTTCTTTACACCCTCATCTCCGTTAATAGATGAGATATGCCCTACATATGTCTCAGGTGAGATATTATACTGCATAATGAGATGAGGGTAGAGAGAGTTTAAGTCGAATGACACAACCCATTTATGCATACCCACTTGAGGGTCTTTAACATAAGCACCGATAATCTGACGTTCTTTTTCTGATACCTTAAGCTGAGGTACTACGATATTCTGACTAAGCAAATAATTATGAATAATAACATCCCACATACGCACTGATGTAAAGGTATCTTGATAGTTAACCTTGCCGTCATACGCGATAGCAAATACCTGATCAATTAGCTTAAGCTTATCATCTAGACGGTCTACCAGATCAACGTCCTTAATGTTATACTCAATAAAGAGTTGGTAGTTCTTCTTATAAAGATCAAACAAACTCTCGTACTCAGAGTAATCAAGCTTACGTTCACCAAGCTCAATATTAGCGATATGATCAAGACGATATGACTCTTGCATAGTAAAGGTAAACTTGCGATACATCTGCATATAGTCTAGAAGAGATATGCCAGTAGGAACGTATACTTGATTATCACGTCCAGCAATAGTAACTGTACGCTCTTCTAGTATACCCCAGGGTGAAAGCTTCTTAGCCATACTATCACCTAGTATGCGCTTAATACGGTTAACAATGTAAGGAATATCAAAGAACTCAATGTTCCATCCCGTAACAATATCAGGAGAGAACCACTTAGAACACCAAACATCAAGAAACTTAGTAAGAAGCTCTTCTTCGTTCTTACATTTAATATATTTTACTTTAGGATTATCAGTAATAAACTCACCGCAGCCAAGAACAATATACATATCATTCTTCTTCATAGTGATAGCAGTGATCTCTTTATCAGCTGTTTGAATATCAGGAAAGCCTTGATCAGCTGCAACCTCGATATCGATATTTACTTTTGAAACAAGCTTAGGATCATAATCAATCTCACCTGTATAATAGTCATTAATAAACGGATATACAAAGTTAGTGAACCCGTATATCTCGAACCCTTCTACCTCGTTATAACGCTTGATAAAATCTCGTGCTTCAGATGGAGTATCAAAATCAATTCTATCTACAAGCTTACCTTTAAGGTTACGATATACCCCATCACTTCTCTTAGAGTGAATAAACAGATAAGGCTTACAAGGAATATTGAGCTGAACACGCTCACCATTCTCATACCCTCTAAGAAGAATATCACCACGATACAGTGAGACGTTCGTGTAAAACTTACTCATTCAAAAATCCATACTATATTATATTGTTGTATTATAGGGTAAATTTAGAATAAAATCAATAGATTATTTGTTTTTAGCTTTAGCTTTACCAGCTTTCATATTAGCCATCCAATGAGCTAATTGACCTTTGCGGCCGCCTTGCTTAGCTATTTTCCTAAGAGTGCTTACAGAAGCTTTTGTAGGAACACCGTGACGTTTACTATCGCCCTTGTCTTGAGGGTTACGACCGTCTTTAAAGTTCTCTTTAATAAATTCTTTATATGTTTTCATACTAGTATTTATAAAAGAGAAGAGGGGGAATTACCCCCTCTTTTAATGTTTTGTTCTAGTGACACCTGTAACTAGTAAATAGTATGGGTTGTAATGTACGTGATTTTGTTTAAACCATTCTCTTTCGAGATGTTCAAAATGCTCACGACTAGTTGCTTGACCTAGATAATCATTCATACGTTCTTCGTATGATTTGGGTGCTAGCTTTCTTAAAAGAGACATAATAAACTTCATTTACTAGCTCCTATAGAAAGAAAGTCTGCTTCTTCATCTGTATAAGGCCACATTACTTTTCTCCTGTAGGAAACCAAAATTTAGTTTGTGTTTCTACAAAATGCTTAGTTAGAGTTGTTGTATTATCTACTAGTACTTTGTAAAAATCTTGCTGAGCATCTAAAAACTTCATGCAAGCACTATTTACTACAGGATCCTTTACTACATCGTTAGTAAAAGTTTTTTTAGCATATTGAATCCATAAAGGGTAATCAAATAATCCTATCATTATTACTTACCACCCTTTTTACTATCACTATTAGTTCTAAAGTATGAGTGATCTGGATCTACCATTATGCAGCCCTCTCAAGACCGTTGTAAACTGCGCGGTGAATATCACTTCTATGAATACCAATATCAGATAGTTCTCTATCTGATAGTTTATGTAAATCACTAACAGTTCTTCTTTTGGCTAGATGCTCGTTCCATCTAGCCATTATCTTATTAATTTTATGTAACATTTACTTTCCCTTATCTTCAGTCAAAAGTTGCTTTGTGGTCACTTTATCTGTTGAAGCAGGATCGTTAATGTCTACCTTCTTTGGCTTCTTTGAATCAGGAATAATATTTTCAAGCCAGATCTTGAGCATACCGTTAAGAAGCTCTGCGTTCTTAACTTCTACAGTATCAGCTACTGAAAACTTACGAGTGAATGCACGATCTGCAATACCCTTATAAATGTAAGTATTCTTTAGACCTTCTTCTACTAAATCACCTACTTGAGTGCTACCTGTAATAGTAAGAGTGCCGTTAGCAGTAGTAATGTCAAGATTATGCTTGCCGAAACCAGCAACAGCGAGCTCGATAACGTACTTGTTATCGTCTACTTTTACAATGTTGTAGGGTGGGTAATTAGGAATAGATTTAGCTAGTGTATCGTGTGCTTCTTGGAACTTCTTGAGCATAGGCTCATATCCAACGAAGAACTTATCAACAGGCATATCAAAAAGTTTATTAAAATCGATAGTCATATGTGACCTCCTATTAAGCAAGGTTATTTGTATAAATCACACCATTATGGCTGTGACATTATTATATATAATGCTAAACATTAAGATTGCAAGGGGGACCTATATTATTTCTCAATGTCTGCTATTTGTATTTTGGTTTGGTGATTATGAATAGGACATTTAGCTCCGTCTGGATATTTACCTTGAAAATAATGCTTTTGCCAAACACCCCCATCAATAGTTTTATTGCGTTTTCCTTCATTAAACTCTGCTCTACTAGCAGAGAATAAATCGTGATAGTTTTTATACTCTAAATTAGATTGTAACATTTCATGTTCTATATAAAATGTGTCTAAACTTCCTCTTTCGATAGGAAAAAAGAAACAAAACGGCTCATCTTGCTCAAATATAATTTCTTTATTAGGTTCTGTAATTTGCCAGTTCATAGTAAATGAATAGGGAGCCCAATCGGATTCGTATATACCTGTTAAAGGTGTAATACCCTCTTTAGGATAATTAGGTGCTCCTGTAATATATAAATTATAATTCTCAGGAGTCTTAATAAGATGCTCTAAATGAAACGTGATAATACCATGACCGAAAACAGAAGCACAATTTTTATTATTAGAGCTCTTTACTATAACATCTTCAATATAGGGGCCTCCCTTCCATATAAAAGATGCTCTATCTTTAAGATGTACAGACCATCCGTGCTGGTTAGCTATTGTAAGAGGTAGACACCTATATGCATGATTATCTTTAGTATTATCCATCCAAACTCTGTTACGAACGCCTGGTTTTATTACAACATTTGTATGTTCGTAAATTTGATATATTTTTATTGCTTTACTTGACATTTTTTTAATCTTTATAGATAATATAAATAAGAATATAAACCTAAGGATATAATATGGATGTAATTACACTTACAGAAAGCGCAAAACAGTATTTACTGGGTGCTTGTAAAACCGAAAATAAATCAGCTATTCGCTTAGAGGTAGTTGGCGGAGGGTGTGCAGGTTTCAGTTATAATTATAGCTTTGCTATAGAAAAAGATCCACTAGATATTTCAGTTCCATTAGATGAAACGCACGAATTCGTGCTAGATAATACAAGTCTAATGTATGTTATTGGAACTGTGCTTGATTATGAACATAAATTAGGCAGCAGCTCTTTAGTTATTAAAAATCCAAACGAAGTGTCATCTTGCGGCTGCGGTAAAAGTTTTAGCATTTAACCGAGGCTAATATGAATTTTCTACAACTTGTAGCAGACGTTGGGTTTCCGATAGCCGGCGCGTTAGGTGCTGGCTATTTTGTATTTTTGATGATGAGATTTATTCTTGATGGTGTTATAGGGTCAGTAAAAGGTCTAATGGGAATTATCATGGCGTTAGATAATAGAGTAAAGACTATGAACCATGATATTATTCGTATTGATACTTTAATGTCTAATGCTCTAGGATTAAGACCAGATCTAGATAGGATAGCTAGAGCAGATGGTAAAAATGATGCAAGGAGAGACTAAATGTTATTCGTAGATTATTTGTTTTCATTGACAGCTGATCAATCAATTCTATTAGATCCAGAACTATCTCCATCTTCTCTTCAAGTTAAAGATGGAGATAAATTTGTAGTAGAAATAGGTAGAGATAAACGAATTTTATTAAGAAAAGTAAGAGGCGATGGAAGAACTCAACATAGCGGAACTAATTAATAAGTACGGGTTTCCTATTATCGCTGCAAGCGGTATGGGGTATTTTATTTTCTTTATTTGGAGATGGGCAACTGAAGAAATTGACCCTATCTTAAGTGAAGCAAATAGAACGTTGATAGCATTAATAGATAGAATTAGAATGCTTGATAACGATATGATTAGACTAAAACAAAAACTGCATGTTGCTTTAGAAATAAAAGATATAGAAATTTCAGAGCATCCTGTAATTAAAAAAGTAGAACCAAAAATAGAAGTTAAACGAGTAAATACATTTGATGAGGTTACAAAATGATTAGAATTATTTTAATGGCTATTACTTTAATGTTTCCATCACTAGCGTTCGCATGTCAAGAACTAGTAGAGCCTCCTGCTTTTGAAGACTCAGATAATCCTGCTGATAATCCTGCTGATAATCCTGCTGATTCTGACACTCCTGCTGATTCATCTGATAATAATTCAGGAGAAGAAAATAATGCACCAACAGAATTACATACTGGTGTTATTTCAGATAAACCAGAAGGAATTCTTCATATAGATACAAAAGAATTAAAAGGCCTTAAAATAAAACAGGCTGAATAATTACTTTGATGTAGCTCTATAAACTCCATCAAAATCTTTTGGAGGATTAGATTCAATTCGCTCGAGCATCATTTCATAATAGTGCTCGAGTTTTTTATTAAAACAAAGTTTTAAATCGGCTATATCTTTACGAGCAGCAGACCAGTTACCTTTATAATAATTTTCTAAAAATCTTTTATGTATTACTAAGTGACTATTAGCCCAGTCAACTGAGTTAATAATGGTAAAGATTTTAACGCCTTCTTTTTTACCTTTAACTGCAATACAATCTAGCTCAATAACTCTGTAATGCTTTCTTACTTGTTCAGCTGTATCAGGTCCAAGTATGATCTGTACACCATAGTTTTTAGATTGTCCTTCCAGTCTGGATGCGAGGTTAACACTATCGCCCAAACATGTATAATCAAAACGCTGAGAAGAACCCATATTACCAACAACGACGGTTCCTGTATTAATTCCGAGACCCATACCAAAGGGCGGAACACCTTCTTGAGCAACTTCTTTATTAAATTCATCTAACTTATCCAGCATTTTAACTGCAGCGGTAACTGCATGTTTAGCATGATCCGGATCATCAAGAGGTGCATTCCAAAAAGCCATCTGGGCATCACCAATATATTTGTCCAGCGTTCCTTTTTCTTCTAGAATAGATTGAGTCATTGCAGTCATATATCTATTCATTATCTTAGTAAGACCTTGTACATCTTTACCGTAGTGTTCTGATATTGCTGTAAACCCTCTAACGTCAGTAAACATAATAGAAAGCTCTCTTGATTCCCCTCCAAGCTTAAGCAAATCAGGGTTCTTCTGTAGCTTCTCTACCATGTCAGGAGATAGATATGTTCCAAATTGCTTCTTTATTTGAAGCTTCTGTAGGTATTCTCTAACAAGGCTATTTGATATTATCAGTCCATATATAAGTGTTGATGATATTACTATAAATGAACTATCCCATAGTTCATTTCTTATACCAAAAATATAAAACGGCGCATAACTTATTCCGCCTATTAAAGCAACAAACACAGGGACTGTTAATCTAACTGGAAGTTTAGGAACAGTTAAAATTATTATCAAACCAATTACTAATAGAGAAGCTATTTCTATCATATTAGCAAATGAATAACGAATAGGTGAAGATCCTGAGAATATAGTATAAAGTGTTTGTGCTTGAACCTCATGAGAGAATTTTTCACCATTAGGAGTAGCTAGAACTGATGCAACCCCGGAAGCAGATACACCTACTATAACTAATTTGTCTTGTACATCTTCTTGTTTAACATCTAAAAAATCTATATGTTTAAAAACAGTAGAAGAGTCAATCCAGACACGACCATAAGCATCAGTAGTAATTGTATTAAACTGTGGGATACGTACAGCCTCAATACCAGACTCTCCAGTTTTAATTTGGAACGATGGGTCATTAGTTAATACTCTTATGATTTCTAAAGGTAAAGAGGGGTATAGTTTACCATCTATATTAACAACCATAGGCATTCTACGAACAACACCATCAACTTCTGGAGTAGAAGCTATGACACCCACACCAGAAGCTTTATTAGCTAATATAGGTAGTGGGCTAACAGCACCAGGCCACATATAAGCCCAAGGAAGCGGGTCTTGACCTACAGCTGAGAACCCCCTTCTAACTGCGTCTGGTTTATCTGCTTTATTAGAAGGGACTTGAGCTATTACTGTGCCCCCTGAAGCTAATTTATCAGCAAACTCTTTATCGCCTCCTGATCTATCTGGTTCAGAAAATAAAACTGGGAATACTATAGCACCTGCTTGCCAGTATCTTAACAGCTCTACAAATCTAGCTAGTTCTTGTCTAGGAAGAGGCCATTGACCTAGTTTATCTAAAGTTTTATCTGAAATTTCAACTACTACAATTTCAGTTACTTCTTGTTTTTCTTTTGAGTTTAAAATAAAATCTATAAATTTTAGCTCTAATACTTGTAGAGGGTATGGATTCCAAACTTTAACAGTTATTAGAGATAATAAAAGTGTGACTGCTATTATAAAATTTTTCATGATTAATACTGATAAACCGAGAAAGGCTCAGGAGAGCAAGATGAAAGGGTGCAGGTTTGTGATACAGATAAAGATTGATCAAGAGGACTTACTTGAAATATAGAAATTTCATAGTCTTTAAATTCACCGTTTAAATCAAAATCTAGATAGTGATTGCCTCCGGATTGTACTACTGTATATGTATTATTGTTATTAGTAGAATTGTTAGCAGTAAAATTTAAGTTACTGTTTCCTAACTGCGTAAAAGACATAACATTATTATATCCAGATACATCTAAAATTGCACTTCCAGCATAGCAAGGCGTTGATAAAAGCAATAATGCTATAATATACTTAAACATTTTAGACCTTATAAAGATTGGTTAATGTATATTGTAGTCGTACCAGGGCTGTTTATTATTTGTTTTATATTAATATTATCTTGAGTCAATTCATATGTTAAACTTGAAGTAGTAGAAACATTTATTTCTGCATAATGATTTACATTTTGTCTGTACAACATTACGCTATCATTTTCAACAATATAATTTAGACCTGTATTCTTATCATATTTAGGTAAAAGAGAATTATATTCTACTAATTCACTTTGAAGAAATTGACTAGTTTGAATAGATAATGCATCTTCAAATACATTAACGTCAAGAAAATTAATACTTAATCTATCGGTTACTAAATAGTCAGTTTCTAATTCTTTATACTCTAAAAAATCTATTGATAGAAGATCTGTATCTAAAGCAGTCTTTGAATCTTCCTTAGTAACCTCTACTTTTTTTAAACCTTTAGGGGGTGATACAATTAACATATTGTTAATTTGATTTAAACTCAAATCAAGAATTGCAGATTTGCTAGGATTAGCTTCTCTCGATTCTACCGAAGTGGACTCAAATGGTTTAGTAAGCCAAATTTCTCCAGCATCAGTAGATACTACAATGCTTCCTACAGTACAATCTTTGTCTAAATTTTTCCAACCTGCAGGACAAGAAGGAAGAAGAACAATTGTTGATCTTCCTAACTCGTCAACTGTAGAAGAAAAATCAGTTCCTCTAACACCAATAGTAGCTGTAGGAGTTTCAACTGCTACTTGTTGTGGGTTATGTTTAGCTATCTGTCCAGAAGTATACTTTACAGTACCTAAAGCAATCTTAATAGCTAATTTACCAGTACTTTTATTAGGATCATAAACAAACGTATCAATAACTAATTTAGATTGCTCAGTTATATGCACTTGTGTTTGATCTTCAAATGTAATTCCAGCAACAGCATTAGCAGTAGTGATGGTGTCATCCATCTCTACTGCTGAATTAATGGCTGAAGGAACTACTTCTTTATTTCTTTTAATCTCTGTAGGACCAGATTGCTCTGTTATTATTCCTACAGAGGAAGCGTTAGTAGTTACTGTTGATATTAATATTGTTATCAGAACCAGTAATAGTCGCATTAACATAGCTGTCTACATTTCCCCCCTGTTCAATAACAGCAGTATTTGTAGCACCTACCACATTAAGAATAACATTGTGACCATTAGGTCCTGCTGCTCCAGTTTGATTTAACGTAATGTTATTTCCATTACCACCGGAAATAGAAATGTCACTTGATGCTCCAGAAATAGCTGAAGAATCATTGTTAATACTTACAGTATTGTTATCTGACTGGATATCAACAGTTGATGTTCCACTAGCAGAGTCAATTATTCTTGTTAACACGTTACCGCTTCCTGTAATGGAGTCAGTTATGACTACCATAGAACAAGTAGCGCAGAGTAAGCTCAAATCGTTACTGTTTCCAGTAATTGTTTGAGTTACTTCATTACCATCACCTTCAATATTCATATCAAGAATATTTGAGTTACCAATTTGTTCAATTGTTATTAAATTACTATTACCATCTATGATGGCTCTACTATTTGCACTTCCAATTTCGTTGCTGTTACCTGTCTGAGTAATAGAAATAGTTGAAGTGTCGCCAATTTGGTCTATATAGATACTATTTCCTGCTGCATTAGCAACGTTTACCATAATCAAGAATGACAAAAAGGTTGCCAGTCTTGCTAGGAGTTTCATTTTTCCCTCGTTAATTTACCTTTTTTACATTAGGAAGAGCTGAGGGGCTCACAGTTGATTTTTCTTTATACTGCCATAGATCTCTCTTTACACCATCTTTAACCATCTCTGCAACTGCTTGTTCAATTGCAATACGAACTGCATATGTAGTAGGTTCATTGATGCTATAACCCGCTTCAAATTCTACTGAAACAGTGCCTTGATCAACAAACTTTAACATGTTTCCATCTGCGGATGTACTAACTACTGATTTAGTTACACCTGATGAAAGTAATACTTCGCCTGTACTAATAGAAATCAGTCTTAATATAACTGTGACCTCATCTCTTCTATACATCTTGTCGGCGCCAATACCTAAAACTCTAGCACCTATACCTCCAGTTGTGATATTACTATCATAACCGACTATACCGCCCTCAATCATTACACCAGCTACTACTAAAGGAGGAAGCTTTTGCGCATCTTCTCCTTCGTAAGTCTCACGCTGGCTTCTTATTAGTTGTCTCTCTTTAACTAAGTTATCGATACCAACTCTTTCAACTACTTTAAACCATTTGCCACCACCAGCATCTTGTAAAGCTTTAATTAAAAATACTTCTGATCCTTGAGTAACCGCTGTACTTAAACTAGCATATTCTGCTGATTTTCTCTGACCTGTAAGATCGGAAAATTTATATACAGCTATAGGAACAGGAGGTCCTGCTGGTTCTTTTAAATAGATTAATTCATTATATCTTTTTTTAGTAGCAACTGGAAGCATTTTTTCTGCTGGCTCTGAGACCGGTTTTCCAAATTCTTTATTAGTTGCTGTACATCCTGCTAAAACCAATCCTAGTAAAGCAGCTATTGCAAT
>Ga0222712_10004039_pt1 | contig 15589 bp, 16 predicted proteins | sample C33_657DmetaG_FD_165043 | JGI IMG/M metagenome (GOLD analysis project Ga0222712, IMG submission 165043) | Estuarine water microbial communities from San Francisco Bay, California, United States - C33_657D | ecosystem: Environmental > Aquatic > Marine > Unclassified | place: USA: California... | reverse complement strand
TGGCGCTCTTACATTCCCAATGATCGCTGTTAATGACACCGATACAAAGCACATGTTCGATAACCGCTTCGGAACAGGTCAGTCAACGCTCGATGCTGTCTTCCGTGCGACCAACTTCCTGCTCGCAGGTCGCGTACTCGTTGTTGCAGGTTTCGGATACTGCGGCAAGGGCGTTGCAGAGCGCGCAAAGGGTATGGGCGCTGATGTCATCGTTACCGAGATCGACCCAACAAAGGCGCTCGATGCAATGATGCAGGGCTACCGCGTCATGCCAATGACAGAGGCGGCAAAGGTCGGAGATGTATTTATTACTGTGACCGGTAACCGCGATGTTCTTCGTGATGAGCACTTCGCTGTTATGAAGGATGGCGCAATCATGGCTAACTCAGGCCACTTTGATATCGAAATCGATGTTGCTTGGCTCGAGCAGAATGCAAAGTCAAAGAATGCAAAGATGCGCCACCAGACAGATGAGTACGTACTCGCAGATGGTCGCCGCCTCCTTCTTATTGCCGAAGGTCGCCTTGTTAACCTCGGCGCCGCTGAAGGCCACCCAGCATCAGTGATGGATATGTCATTCTCTGATCAAGCTCTTACCGCTGAATACCTAGTCAAGGAGGCTAAGAATCTTCCTGCTGGTGTTCACGATGTACCTTCATATATCGATAAGGAAGTTGCTGCCCTCAAACTTAAGTCAATGGGTGGAAATATCGACACACTTACTCCAGCACAAGAGTTGTACCTCAACTCATGGGAGCACGGTTCATAAATGGCACGAATCCTGGTCGTCGATGACGATCTAGATCTTGCAGAGATGCTGGGAATTGTTCTTACAAGTTCCGGTTTTGATGTAGATCTTGTCAATCGTGGAGACGAGGCTCTTGAGGCATTTAGAAATAATCCTCCAGACCTCGTTCTCCTCGATGTGATGCTTCCAGGAATAGATGGCATCGAGGTCTGCACACTGATTCGTAAAGAATCAGTTGTGCCGATCGTGATGTTAAGTGCAAAGGGCGAGACTCTCGACATCGTTCGAGGTCTCGAAGCCGGTGCTGACGATTACATGCAGAAGCCTTTCCGTGATGAAGCTGAACTTATTGCGCGAATCCGCACACGTCTACGTCGCACAAATTCAGATGTAACAGGAATCCTCTCTATTGGCGATCTATCGATTGATGTAACTGCCCATGAAGTTCATAGAGGTTCAAAGACAATTACCTTAACTCGCCTTGAATTTGATCTCCTCGTCGCTCTCGCCAAAGATCCTGGTCGCGTATTTACTCGTGATGCTCTCTTAAGCGAAGTATGGGGATACCGCCATTCAACCGATACGCGTTTGGTGAATGTCCATGTGCAGCGTCTGCGCTCCAAGATTGAACACGATCCCGAGCATCCAGAGATTGTGATGACGGTACGAGGCGTCGGATATAAGGCAGGCGGCACCGCCTAAAATGACAAGACTCCGTCTTGCCTTCCAACGTTCACTGGGCGCAAAGGTTGTGACCTCAACTGTTCTGCTCTCACTCGGAGTTGTCTGGCTAACGGGATCGGCCCTTAATTCTCGTCTTTCAGATGGTATTCGCTCGGTAAATCTCAGCTCCTCAATCGCCGAAGCACGCTTGGCTTTCTTCAACGCACAATTTCAACTCCTAGTCTCACAGGGGCAATCTGTTGAAAAGCGTAAGCAGGTGATGGCCGAGATCGTTGTTGATGCGACGACACAAGAGATCAAAGATCAACGTCGTGAAGTCATAATTGTAAAGACTCCGACAACTAAAACCTCGAAGGTTTCGTATGAGATGTCCTCAAATGGAGCATCGAGCGATTCAATTCCAAAAGGAGTCCGAGATAAGATTTTAAAGAACTCGGACCTTCAATATGAGTATGGATCCTTAAAATACGCCACGGGCAACAGCGTGGATTCACTCTTTGTAGGTAATCGAATCGATATACCTGGCGGAGGTCGCTATGAGATGTACGTGGTCTTCTCACTGGCCGACCAAGCTTCAACCTTTAATTTGATTCAGAATTCACTTTTGATAACAGGCTTTGCCCTTATTTTCTTAATCGCACTCATCACCTGGCTCGTAGTTCGACAAGTTGTCCGACCAGTTCGTGAAGCTGCCTCTGTTGCAAAGCAATTTACTCAAGGTAGCTTTGATCTACGTGTGCCCATTACCTCGAAAGATGAGCTTGCAACGTTGGGCCACTCATTTAATGACATGGCAGCATCTATCGAGCAGCAGATCTCGCGCCTTGAAAACTTATCTCGAGTCCAGCAGCGATTTGTTTCAGATGTATCCCACGAATTGCGCACTCCTTTGACGACGCTGCGCATGGCATCGGAAGTCATTTTCAATCACCGCACTACCTTTGAAGCGCCCGTTGCACGAAGCGCCGAACTTCTTGTGGCTCAACTGGATCGCTTTGAACGCTTACTTGAAGACCTTCTTGAGGTCAGTCGTTTTGATGCAGAAGTAGCGGTTCTTGAACCCGTTGAATTCGATCTCATCGCCCTCATCAAGCGCTCAGTTCATGACTTAGGCGTAGATAGTGATGAGAAAACCTCAGGAGTTTCGACTAAATCTGATAATTCGGTAGTGACGGTGAAGGCAGATATGAGGCGCGTTGAGCGAATCATGAGAAACCTACTTTCCAATGCGCTTGATCACTGTGATGGAACTCCGATTGAAATTCAGATTAAGACCACAGAGAGCGAAGTGGCTGTTGGTGTTCGAGATTTCGGAACGGGACTCGATGAGTCATCGCTCATCCGCGTCTTCGATCGATTCTGGCGCGCAGATCCTTCACGAGCTCGAGTTCGTGGTGGCACTGGCCTGGGGCTCTCAATTGCGCTCGAAGATGCCCGTCTCCATAATGGCGAACTAGATGCTTGGGGACGTCCAGGAAAAGGTGCTCACTTTGTTCTCACACTTCCTCGCGTTGCTGGAGAGACAATTCAAAGTCGCCCCATCAAGCCTGCCCCAGAAGATTTCCACGAAGAAGTTTTCTATCAGTAATTAAGAGATAGCCTCCGCGATTATTAGCGGATGAAACTGCTTCGCAATCTCAATGAATTAATCTTTCCATCACGTTGTCTCTCCTGTGGCGAGTTAGGAATCTCGCTCTGCTCGCAATGTCGCAGAGGTTGGAACCCGCATCTCTATCAAAGTGAAATCGGAAGAGATTCCGCAACTCGCTTAACTGTCTACTCCAGCGTCCTCTACTCTGAGATCGCCCAGAAGATTATTCTTGGTGCAAAAGAATCACACCTGAAGAAATGTGATCAATTAGTTTCCGAGGCGATCACTCACGCGCTGCAGAGTTTCCCAGAGAGATCTCGAGCAGATTTCCTCGTTCCGATTCCATCACGGAAGAGCGCCGCTCGTCTTCGAGGGCGCCAATTCATCACCGATGTTTCCCAGCAGGCATCTGATAAATTCTCGATTCCCATTCGATCGCCTCTCATCCATCGCCGCCGAGTCAGAGATCAATCGGGGCTACATAGCGAAGAACGTTGGAATAATCTCGAGGGAGCCTTTGTTGTAGAAGGGGAGCAAGTACTGCGAGGCAGTGCGCTGCTTATTGATGACCTATTGACGACAGGCGCCACCCTCTCTGAGGCGGCTCGTGCCTTGCGATATGCGGGAATCACGGTGATTGGGGCCGTAACGGCCGCTCTTGCCCAACCCCTAAGATAAGGCTCTCCATTGGGAAAGGTAGCTCTATGTCAAAGCTTCTAGATCGAATCATGCGCGCTGGCGAAGGCAAGATCCTTCGCGATCTCAGCAAGGTGGTCGATAAGGTCAACAGCTTTGAGAGCGCCATCGCTCCTCTCTCTGATGAGGCCCTCCGTGGAAAGACCGATGAATTTAAGAAGCGCCTCACGGAAGGCGAGACCCTCGATGATCTCCTTCCTGAGGCATTTGCAGTTGTACGTGAGGCGGCAAAGCGCACATTGGGTCAGCGTCACTACGACGTTCAGCTAATGGGTGGCGCTGCGCTTCATATGGGAAATATCGCCGAGATGCGCACAGGTGAGGGAAAGACTCTTGTGGCAACTCTGCCGTCTTACCTCAACGCTCTCGCAGGTAAAGGCGTTCACGTTGTTACCGTCAACGATTACCTTGCAGAGCGCGATAGCGAGTGGATGGGTCGTATCCATCGTTTCCTAGGTCTATCCGTTGGAGTAATTCTTAACAGCATGACACCGGCTGAACGTCGCGCTGCTTATGCATCAGATATTACATACGGAACAAATAATGAATTTGGTTTCGATTATCTCCGCGACAATATGGCGTGGTCGCTCGATGATTGTGTACAGCGCGAGCACTTCTTCGCTGTCGTCGATGAAGTTGACTCTATTTTGATTGATGAAGCACGTACCCCGCTCATTATCAGTGGACCAGCTGATAAGGCAACGAAGTGGTATGTAGAGTTTGCAAACATTGCAACTAAGTTAGATCGCGATACACATTACGAAGTTGATGAGAAGAAGAAGACAATCGGCATCCTCGAAGATGGCGTTACAAAGGTCGAGCAACTCCTCCAGATCGAAAATCTCTACGAGGCGACAAATACAACTTTAATTGGCTATCTCAACAATGCAGTCCGCGCGAAAGAGCTCTTTAAGCGTGACAAGGATTATGTCGTCATGAATGGCGAACTCCTCATTGTCGATGAGCACACCGGCCGTATGTTGGCAGGTCGTCGTTATAGCGAAGGCCTCCACCAGGCGCTGGAAGCTAAAGAGCGAATTGAAATTAAGGATGAGAACCAGACGCTAGCGACGATTACGCTGCAGAACTACTTCCGTCTATACGAGAAGATCTCAGGTATGACCGGTACGGCAATGACCGAGGCCTCAGAGTTCCACCAAATTTATAAGCTCGGCGTTGTTCCTATTCCTACAAACCGTGGCATGCAGCGCATCGACCAAGCTGACCTTGTCTATAAGTCAGAGCTAGGAAAATTCCACGCCGTTGTACGTGACATTACTGAGCGCCATCGCAAAGGCCAGCCAGTTCTTGTAGGTACTGTCTCAGTTGAAAAGTCAGAAGAACTCTCTGCGCTTCTTAAGAAGGCAGGAGTCCCACACGAAGTTCTCAATGCAAAGCATCACGAACGTGAGGCTTCAATCGTTGCGCGCGCAGGTATTAAGGGCGCAGTAACTGTTGCAACAAATATGGCAGGACGCGGTACCGACATCATGCTCGGCGGTAACCCAGAATTTATGGCTGACTTCGAGCTTCAGCGTCGCGGACTTTCACCAGTTGAAAGCGCTGCGGAGTACGAAGCAGCATGGCCGGCAGAGATCGAGAAGCAGAAGGCTGCAATCGCAAAAGATCATGAAGAGGTAATTAGCCTAGGTGGGCTCTACGTTCTCGGAACCGAGCGCCACGAATCTCGTCGTATCGATAATCAGCTCCGTGGACGTTCTGGTCGCCAAGGCGATCCCGGAGAGTCACGTTTCTATCTCTCACTACAAGATGAACTCATGCGCCGCTTCAACTCAGCGCTAGTAGAGCGATTCTTAGCTGCAGCTGGACTTCCAGAAGATGAACCAATCGAATCAAAGATGGTTTCGAACGCGATTCGCTCTGCTCAGACTCAGGTTGAGGCGCAGAACTTTGAGATCCGTAAGAATGTTTTGAAGTATGACGATGTCATGAACCGCCAGCGTCTTGTTATCTATAGCGAGCGTCGCCTCGTTCTCGAGGGCAAAGATATTGGCGATCAGGTTCAAGATTTCGTTGGCGAAACAATTTCAGCATATGTGCGAGCTGCAACAGCAGAAGGCTTTAGCGAAGATTGGAATCTCGCAGATCTCTGGACTGCACTGAAGTTGGTCTATCCAATTTCATTTACAGCAGATGAACTACTTTCTGAGATCGGCGGAGCAGGAGCGCTCGATGCAGAGTTCCTAGAAGAGCGAATCTTGGAAGATGCTCGTAAGGCTTATGGCGAGCGTGAATCTCAACTTGGTACTGAGGTACTCCGTGAGCTCGAGCGCAAGGTACTTCTCTCTGTGCTTGATCGCCGTTGGCGCGAACATCTCTATGAGATGGATTACCTCCAAGAGGGAATCGGCCTCCGTGCAATGGCTCAGCGCGATCCACTTGTTGAATACCAGCGTGAAGGTTACGAACTCTTTGCAGCGATGATGGAGGCGATCAAGGAAGAGCTCGCAAGCCTTGTCTTCAATGTTGAGGTAACAATCGAGAGCGATGGCAGCACTGTTGAGGCAAAGGGTCTTCAAAGCAAGCCGGCGCAGGTAACTCCATTGCAGTACAGCGCAGCGGATGAGAACGGCGTAGTCACATCAGGTGATGTCTCGCGAAATAGCCCTTGCCCATGTGGGTCAGGTAAGAAATTTAAGCGTTGCCACGGCGCAGCTTAATTTTTCAGCTAGCAATATCAGAGTAGACGGAGGGCGGTGCAGAGCCATCTTCCATCGATTCCTTCTGTCCGGATGACGAGCGCCCTCATGCGCTCTCCAAATCTGACTGTGATCACTGATTCACAGATTCCATCGAGCGGTTCCTCTTGATGAATCTTTCGAATGCGTCCAATCTCAGCCGTGGTCCCTGCCAGTGAAATGAGTCGGAGATAAATTACCCGGTGGCAGCGAACTGCTATTTGTGATGGAGTCCTTCGTCCCGCCAGAATCTCTAAGACATTGGTTGCAAAACTCATAGTCCAAAGGCGGATATCTGGAAGCTGTGAGGCCGATGTTGGGAGAGGGCGGTCATCTTCATCAAAGATCTCTCCAAAAGTAGATGGGTTCTTAAAGAGGAAAGCCTCTTGAGGTTTGAGCTCTTCGAATATATCAGGGAAGAGATCAAGCGTTGGATGGCTCCAGAGTTCGCGAGCAGTTGTACTTGAAATTAAACGTGTTGCTTCAGGATGATTGATTGTTCTCATTGCGCGATATTCGTGGAGCGGCCATCAATCGCACATCAGCGGAAAATATCAACCTTTCTCATACCTTTGTATGACTGTGGAGAGCTCGCACTTGTGCCTACCGAATTTACTACCTTCCAGCTATGTCGAATCAACAATCCAAGAAATCACAGCAACGTTTAGCAATTGCATCGGCGCTCTTTCTCATATCAATACTTTCCTCTTTTCTTATCTCTTACCTTTCGCAGAGTGGCGCTCATTACTGGGCGATTTCGCACCCGATTGCACGTGGAGTAGAGATTGAGTCCGGCGATGTATTTCTCGTAAAAGCATCACTAGGGGAGAGGGCTGATGGATACCTCAGCTCTGAGCGCAGCCCAGTCGGTTCGATTACGCGACGAAATCTCAGTAGGGGTGAGTTAATAAATATTGGCGATCTCACCGATGACCTCGTGTGGCTTACCTCTGAAAGCCTTTCGATAGCCATCCGTGCAAGTGATATCTCTCCTTCAATTTCTCCTGGCGCACTTGTCTCGCTCTACCAAGTTCATGATGCAAGAAATGGTGAAACCGTGCCGGAACCTGTGCGGATACTCTCCGGCGTCTTCCTTCAAGGTATCGCACGTAAGAGCGCCAACTTTGGAGGAGATATCTCGCTAACTTTGGCGGTAAATAGAGAAGATGTTTCAACACTCTTAAGTGCAACTACTAGCGGAAGAATTGTTGTGGTCTCCTCTCGTGGATAGCGATGAAAAGATAGTAATCACTGCCATTAAAGATATGGCACAAGAGAGTTTTATCGCAGCAGCCCTGCTGAGACTTGGTTGGAAGGTTGTATATCGCGCTACTTCAGAACGTACTCTCTCTGAAAGAATTTCAGAGTATCCAGGCGCCCTCGTCATTGCCTCCGATGATTTTGGGGAGGTGAAGAACGGAGATCCTGGAGAATCGATTATTCTGCGGGGCAGATCTCATCCACGTGGCCTGCAAGCTCATCTGAATCCGCAGAGTGATTTCGAATTAGAGGAGATCCTTCGTACACGTAAATCGTTAAAGAGTGAACGCTGTATTCCAGCTACATCGGCCACCGTAATAACAATCGCTTCTCTCGGCGGATTTACTGGTGCAACTACCCTGGCTATCTCTATCGCCGACCATTTGTCACGACTCGGTAAGTCACTCTTATTGGTCGATGGAAATCGCTTCTTTCCCAAGATCGCTTCTCACTTTCAGAGACATAACATCCGTGAGCAGATCAGTGAGATAGATTTGGGATTCTCTCTCTTTGAGGCCAGAGATGTAGAAGGCGTATTTTCTCTGGCAAGAGTGGCCGATAACTTTGACTTTATTGTTATTGATTATGGGCCAGCAAATATTGCGCGAGATGGAGGCCTTCGATCGGAGGATCTGCTCTTCTCATGGCTAAAGAGCTCACGAGCAAAGACCCTCCTCATCGCGAGAGAAGATAATCAGACGAGACGAGCTCTCGATCAATATTTGGCTCAATACGGGCCACAACATGGAGCGAGCCCACTTACCCTCCTGCTTACACCGTCAAAGATCATAAGCGGGAGAGAGGCTCATCGCCTTCTTGTTGAGGCGAGAAGAATCTATGGAGTAGATGTCGATTTATTTAGTCGAGACGGACGAGCGGTTGAGAAGATGGAGAATCACCATTCAACAATTGCGCTGACATCGCCTAAGAGCCCACTCCTGAGAGATATTGCGCGCTATCTTGAGAGAGAGCGTTATTCTTGAGCCATGCGCGTATACCTAGGAACAACTGCAGATGAGCTTCAAGAGTTCATGCGTGAAGGAACTCTTGAAATCCCTGAGGTCTACGCCCCAACCCCGATATATAGCTCAACCCACCCAGAGATGGATGAAGAGGAGATTGAGTACTCACTCTCACTCTTGGCAGCAGAAGATGCCCTCGACTTTCTCGATGATCAATCCGGTGCACCAATCGTGATCGCCCTAGAAGTTGCAGAAGAACAACTTGGCGCCTTTGATGAGATCTGCGCTGAAGTTCTCAATCCTTTGAGCTGGTCAGCAGTTGAAGCGATCTTCCTCGTTGGCGAAGATTCAGAGGATCTCACTTGGTTTGCGCCGCAAGAAGCAGAGGTCAGTATCTCTGAGTGGCTGAAGCAGTAACGCTATGGCATCGATTGAAGAATATATAGAAGGCAGAACGCCTTCTTCGCCGGAAGAGATCCATACACTTCGCGAGCTTGTCGCGGATTGGCAGTTGCTCTCTGACCTCTCTTTTGCAGATTTAATTCTCTGGATTCCAATCAGAAAAGATGAAGCGAGCTGGCCGACCGGATATATCGCTGTCGCCCATATTCGCCCCACTACTGCGGCGACGGTCTTTGCCAACGATGTCATTGGCGATGAAATTATTTGGGGCGAACGTTTCTACATCGACCAAGCACTTTCAAACGGCGAGATTGTGAGAGATACCGAGCCACAGATGTTTGGCGATGTGATGGTGAAGGAAGAAACCATTCCAGTAATCATGGGTGAAAAGGTAATCGCTGTTATTTCTCGCCACCGAAATTCTGATTTGATGCGCCAACCATCCCGACTCGAACTTAACTATCGCGAAATTGCACATGAGCTCTATCGAATGGTTGCAGAGGGAAACTTCCCTTACCGAAATGCTGGCTCGCTCTTTGATCCAACTCCACGTGTCGGCGATGGCCTCGTACGCCTCGATGTTAATGGCGCTGTCAGCTATGCAAGCCCAAATGCTCGCTCCGCATTTAGCCGCATGGGATGGACCAATGAATTAGAGGGTTATCTACTGGGTGAGATTGCAGAGAAGGTTTCTCGCGAGAAGAGCGATGCGCGCGAAGAGGCGCTGATTACTAGCTTAAGTGGCAGATCTCAGCGCAGAGTTGAGGTTGAAAATGTCGGGGGAGTCATTGACCTCATTGTTCTACCGATTATCGCGGGGGCAAATCGAATCGGAGCTATTGTGCTTCTTAATAACGTTACAGAGCTCCGTCGCCGTGAACGCGAACTCGTTACCAAGGATGCAACGATCCGCGAGATCCACCACCGGGTAAAGAATAATTTGCAGACTGTATCGGCCCTACTCAGACTTCAGGCACGCCGCATTGAAGATCCGGGAGCGAGCCAAGCCCTCAACGAGGCGGTTCGTAGAATCGCATCTATTGCATTGGTGCATGAGACTCTCTCAAGTAGTTCTGACTCCTCGGTGGCATTTGATGACGTTCTCGATCGTTTAGTAAATCACGCGCTAGAACTTACCCCACGAATGAATGAGCTTAAGATTTCTCGAAGTGGCTCACTTGGCGCTCTCGAATCACGTATTGCAACACCGCTAGCTCTTGTGATTACCGAACTTATCTATAACGCACTTGAGCATGGGCTAGAGAGCGAAGGAAGTAAGCTCGATATCGCTATTGACCGCAAGGATAAGTCAGTCGTTGTCACCATCTCTGATGATGGAGTTGGCCTACCTGAGGGATTTACTCTTGCAGAGTCTTCTAATCTAGGTCTTCAGATTGTGCGCACATTGACAGAGAATGAGTTGCGCGGAAGTTTGATACTTAAATCAGATGAGGAAGAAACCAGAGCAATTCTGGAATTTCCTATTAATTAATTATTTAAGCCGTTATCCATCAGGCGAGCGCGGTTACGAGCTGCGCGACGCTTGAGCGCGCGACGCTCGTCTTCAGAGAGGCCGCCCCAGACTCCAGCATCTTGGCCAGATTCAAGCGCCCATGCCAGGCATGCATCCTTAACGATGCAGCGGTTACAGACCTTCTTCGCCTCTTCGATCTGAGTGATCGCAGGACCGGTATTTCCAACAGGGAAGAAGAGCTCTGGATCTTCATCACGGCAGGCTGATTGATGTCTCCAATCCATGGGGAAGCTCCTTTGCTGGCTCGATCTGAAGTGCTCACGATGTGTGAGTCCGTAATTCTCCCTGTTTGTGCGCCCTTAAACAAGGATGTAGCGGAAAAAAGATTTCAAAGACGAGGTGATTTATCTCGCGTCGCATTCATTGTGCCCCCGACAGGATTCGAACCTGTGCTCCTGCCTCCGGAGGGCAGTGCTCTATCCCCTGAGCTACGGGGGCTCATTCGTCAATTGCCCAATCTACAACAGAATCTTCTCTCATTGTGGCGATAGATTTCATCCATGAGCCTCAATAACCCTGCCACTGCTTACTTTGCTACCGGATGCTTCTGGGGAGCAGAGCGGAGATTTTGGAATCTCCCTGGTGTGATTTCTACTCGCGTGGGTTACATGGGTGGAATTACCGAAAACCCAACATATGAAGAGGTCTGCACTGGTAAGACCTTGCATGCAGAGATTGTTGAAGTGAATTTTGATCCAACACATATCTCTTATCAGCGTCTCTGTGAGGAGTTTTGGGTAATGCACGATCCAACATCGCTTAATCAGCAAGGCGGAGATATCGGAACTCAATATCGAAGCTCTATCTACTTCACCACAGAAGAACAGAACTTGGTTGCAAACCAGAGTAGAGATATTTATCAAGGCGCCTTGACCGCTGAAGGAATTGGCGAGATTGTGACTGAGATTTGTAGCGCAGATGGCATTACCTTCTTCCCAGCAGAGGAGTACCACCAACGTTATTTAGAGAAGAACCCCAATGGATACGATTGTCATTCAAGTACGGGAGTCAGCTACCCATCAATTAACTGAGGGCGCGCCAGCAATACCAAGCGACCACGCTTCGATAGGGGCGGAACTTCTCGCCTTTGAGCGCTAGAGCTTTGGGAGTTATCTCCTCCGGAAGGGCATAAATTTTCTCCCAGCCACGTCGCACACCGAGATCTCCTGTCGGCCAGATATCTAACCGTCCCAATTGAAACATCATAAACATATCGACCGTCCACGGACCGATACCCCAGAGACCGGTGAGCTTGTTGAATATCTCTTCATCACTTTCAATCTCATGCAATTTATTAATGTCAATATCGCGATTGAGCGAAGCGAGAGCCAAGCCTTGAATAGTCTTATATTTTGCGCCAGATACTCCCGCCTCGCGCATCTGAGTTTCTGTAAGCGCTGCAATCCTTGAAGGAATGATGCGTCCACCGGCCGCCTTTTTTACTCTTAGAAAAATTGTATCCGCCGCTTTTACAGCCAGCTGTTGGGAGATTACTGATTCCACAAGTGATTGAAAATGAGTAACTGGTTTTGGATTACGTCCGATTGTGCAGAGCGGATGGGCTGCGATGACATTAGCCAACTTCTTATCAGTTGCGCTGAGTTCGGCAGCGATCTTCTTCATCTTGCTCTCGGTAATGGGGGTTATTGGCACATGGGCAATCATGGAGTTTCAATGGCGGTAGTGCAATACTTCCTTTCATGAGCGATTTTCACCTCGTAGATATTGTCGAACTACAAACACATAAATCTGAGAAATGGCGCGCTTTCCCAAGTGATGTGCTTCCTTTGCCTGTGGCCGAGATGGACTTCCCGGTCGCAGCCCCAATCCGCAACGCCCTCATCGAGATGGTTAATAAATCTGATTTAGGTTATCTCGGAGCAATTCCAGAGATGGGTACAGCATTCGCTGGCTTTGCAGAGCGACGCTTCGGTTGGCGTCCAGATCCATCACAGATTCGAATTGCAGCAGATGTCGGTGTTGGAATTGTTGAAGTACTTCGCGTCATCACCGAGCCAGGAGATAAAATTCTTCTCAACTCTCCGGTCTATCCAAATTTCTGGACCTGGGCAGATGAGACTCATCTGGAGATTGTTGACGTCTCACTCCACCGTTCGGAGGAAGAGGTAAATGGTTCACCCTGGCTCCTTGATTGGGCCGGCATTGAAGCTGCTTACGCTTCTGGCATAAAGGTTCACCTGATCTGCAACCCTCACAATCCATTGGGACGCGTCTACACCAGAGACGAGCTAAAGCGATTGGTGAATTTAGCAAAAGCGCATAACGTCATCATCATTAGCGATGAGATTCACTCACCGCTCACATTTGCAGAACAGAAGTTCACGCCCTTCCTATCGTTGGGAGAAGATGCCCGAGCACTTGGAATAACTGTTACAGCGGCAAGTAAAGGTTGGAATATCGCTGGCCTTAAGTGCGCAATTATCGTGACGGAAAATGAAGCAATGCATGAGCGCCTCAATGCAATCGCGCCCGCCACCCATTACCGAGCATCACTCTTGGGGGCATTTGCAACTGTCGCCGCCTTTGAAGAGGGCGAAGCCTGGCTCGACCAATTGATGGTTCAACTCGATTTCAATCGAAAGCTGGTCGTGGATTTAGTAGGTGAGAAGTTGCCACTAGCTAAGACCCATATGCCACATTGCTCATATCTGGCATGGATAGATTTCAGCGGCTATGAGATCGAAGGCGAGCCATTTACTCACCTCCTGGAAGAGGCGAAGGTCGCATTTGTCCCCGGTGTTCGTTTCGGAGAAGAGTTCTCTAGCTTCGTTCGCCTCAACTTTGCAACTTCTCCAGAAATAATCACTGAGGCGATTACTCGGGTAGCGCGAACACTGCATTAAGCCATTACCCTTGGCAGATGGAATCGAAGCACCCAGAGACAACTGCTATCGCAGCGGGACGACCACAATCTGCTCCCGGCGCACCTCTAAATACAGCGATCTCGCTCAACTCAACATATACCGCTGGTGGTGAGATCGGATATGGGCGCTTCGGAAATGAAACATGGCTCGCCCTTGAATCCACAATTACCGAACTCGAACATGGAACTTCAACTCTCTCCTTTTCATCCGGAATGGCGGCAATCTCTGCTGTCTTCTCACTCTTGCCACATGGCGCGCCAGTTGTGGCATCAGATCAGGGATATAGCGGAACGATGGCGCTGCTCAAGAAGTATCACGAGCAAGGACGCCTCGATGTGCGATTTGTTGATATCGCAAATACCAAAGATGTCTTTGAAGCCCTTATCGGTGCGGCATTTCTCTGGATTGAGTCACCTACCAATCCGGGGCTAGAGATTGCAGAGATGGCTGTAATCATCGGTGAAGCAAAGAAGCGCAATATGGGCGTTGCAGTCGATAACACCTTTGCAACTCCGCTCAATCAATTGCCTATCGAACTCGGCGCCGATATCTCAATGAACTCCGTGACAAAGTATTTAGCTGGCCATAGCGATGTAATCATGGGCTCGCTCACCGTTAAGGATTCAGCGCTCCATAATCGCTTGGCTGAGGCTCGCACACTCTTAGGCGGTATCCCTGGCCCATTTGAAGCTTGGCTTGCGCTTCGCGGAATTCGCACCTTCCCACTTCGCTTTAGAGCAGCAGAGGCAAATGCAAAGGGGCTCGTTGAGAAGCTACAGAACCATGAGAAAGTTTCACATCTTCGCTACCCAGGTTTCGGTGCGATTATCTCCTTCGAGGTTACGGGAGATGGCGCCGCAGCCGAGAAAGTTTGTGAGGCTTCCCAGCTGATCACAAATGCCACGAGCCTCGGGGGAGTAGAGAGCACTTGGGAGCGCCGCCGCCGTTGGCCAGCTGAGAGCACAAGCGTTCCAGAGAATTTAATCCGCCTCTCTGTCGGCTGCGAACATCTCGACGATATTTGGAGCGACATCGATTCAGCGCTTTCAACGCTTTAACGAGAAAAGCTGAGCCGATAGGAGTATTTTTAAGCCATGAAAGCTCTACGACGCATCTTTGCTGCCATCACAGTGACGGTACTTGCCTTTAAGGCAGTTGCAACTTTCCTCAGCTGGGTCGAGAAGCAAGAAGATTCTGAGACCGATGCTTGGATTGATGAAGATGAATTTGAGGATGCATAAGTAATTCCCTCTTACATTTGAGGGCAAGTAGTGCCATCCTTTAGTTGTGAAAATCAATATTCATACTCGCCATGCAGCACTTGCAAGTGATTTTAATGAAATTGTAGAAGAGAAACTCCAATCAATGGAGCGATTTAATATTCAGATAGATCGCATTGAGGTTGAAGTCACTCATGAGCAGAACCCTCGCCAGGGTAAGCATTCACATCACGTAGTCATTGCCTCACATGGCTCTGGACCTTCGCTACGTGCAGAGGCATCAGAGTTTAATGATGTCGCAGCATTTGATGTTGCAATCAAGAGCATCGAACTACAGATTCGCAAGATTCATGAGAAGAGCAAGGATTACAAGCGCGAGACGATTCGCACTATGCCAGTTGTTGATTAATTAACGAGGCTTCTTCTTATTTGAAACTTTTAGTGGCTTGGCAGGCTCGACAGGCGCAACTGGTTCGGCTCCGAGCGCTGCAATTGCATTATCGCGAGCGACAATTGCTGCACTGACTGCGTTCTTTCGAATAGTTGCTGCGCTATTTTTTTGATCTGGTGTTCGTGCCGAAGACATTGCGAATTTGTAATCTCTAGCAGCCTTATCGCAGCTCTCTTTAAATACGTTATTAATCAATCGCATTTGCTGGGAACGGACCTTCATCGCCTCGAGATAAGCCTCTCGATCGGTACGAAACTGCTCAAAAGGGTTCAACGTCGTAGTGGGCGTTGGGGTTGGTGATGGTTCAGCAAATGCTGGCGCAGGAGCAAGAAGAGCGGACGCACAAAGTGCGACTACCGCTGCTCTACCAACGCCTTTACCCATGGCAATAGTGTGGCCGAGCATCATGTGAAGATTCTGTGAAAAGCCCTTCCTCTTCAAGTGTGTCGCGTACTTT
>Ga0222712_10004038_pt1 | contig 15591 bp, 15 predicted proteins | sample C33_657DmetaG_FD_165043 | JGI IMG/M metagenome (GOLD analysis project Ga0222712, IMG submission 165043) | Estuarine water microbial communities from San Francisco Bay, California, United States - C33_657D | ecosystem: Environmental > Aquatic > Marine > Unclassified | place: USA: California... | reverse complement strand
TTTAAAAAATAATATGAAAAAAGCATTTATAACAGGTATTAACGGTCAGGACGGTTCATACTTGTCAGAATATTTATTGTCCTTAGGATATGAAGTACATGGTATTGTAAGAAGAAATTCAGTACCTGAACATCAACAAAGTCGTATTGAAACCATCAAAGACCGTATGCACGTTTATTATGGTGATGTGTTGGACCAAACAAACTTACAAAAATTATTAGACAAAATACAACCTGATGAAATTTATAATTTGGCTGCTCAAAGTCATGTTAGAATTAGTTTTGATATTCCTGAATTTACATTACAGACAAACGCCAATGGCGTTTTAAATGTATTAGAAGCGTATAAAAGAAGTTGTCCAACAGCAAAGTTTTATCAAGCGTCATCATCAGAGATGTTTGGAAACTCAGTTGATGAGGATGGTTTCCAAAGAGAAACAACACATATGACACCAGTATCACCATATGGATGTTCTAAACTATGTGGTTATTCATTAGTTAGAAATTATAGAAGAGCATATGGATTACATGCAGTTAATGGGATTTTATTTAATCACGAATCACCAAGACGAGGTTCAAATTTTATAACTAACAAGGTTGTTAAAACTGCTGTTGAAATTAAACATGGTATCAAAGATAAATTAGTTGTTGGTAACATGGACTCATACCGAGATTGGGGTCACTCAAAAGATTATGTAAAAGCAATGCACCTTATTTTAAATCATGATACACCTGATGATTTTGTTATTTCAACCATGAAGACACATTCAGTTAGAGAAATGATTGATTATGTTTTCACAAAATTAGGTTTAGATTATACAAAATATGTAATTCAAGACCAAGAGTTCATGAGACCTGAAGAATTAAAATATCTTAAAGGAGATTCAACAAAGGCGAGAAATTTATTTGGATGGGAACCTGAATATTCATTTGAAGATTTAATGGATGAAATGATTGAACATTGGGAAGAACAAATTAGAATATCTAATATTATTAATAATAAACCTTCAAAACATAGTGAAAATTAAAATTGTTTTTTATTCACATTCAATTGATTATGCTGGTACTTGGAGGTCTCACGAACAAATATTACTTAATTTAAATAAAGAAATATTTCAACCATACGTCCTGTATAACGAAAGTATTAACAACAACCGACTAAATTTTGTTGTTGAAAATTTAGGAAGTGATTTTGTAATCCCATTTTCTGCGTCAACCGAAAAAACGGGACCTGATATGGGTTACACTTTTATTAATACCAATTTTGAAGAAAAATTATTAGAAATTAATCCTGATATTATTCATTTTGCCCGAAGCGGTTATTATGAATGGCCGTTTACTAAAAGATTATCACCCGTTCAAATTGAAACAAATATTTTTGGATTTAAGGACACAACACCTTTTTTGGATTATTCTATAGCAATTTCAAATACTATTAAAAATATTAGAGGTGATGCGAATGAAGTAATTTACAACCCAATATCAAAACAAATAAACAACAATGAAAATTTAAGAAAAGAATTAAATATTTCTGAAAAAACTTTTGTTTTGGGACGTATTGGTAGACCTGATAATTTTACACCAATATCAATTGAGTGTACCAAAATTATGAAAGAATCTAAAATTGATTTTAAATACATTATTATTGGTGCGTGTGATTCAACTAAAAATAAAATTAAAGAACTTGATTTAGAAAATTATTTTATACTTTTAGACCCCACCAATGATGATAATTTAATACATAAATTTTATAATACTATTGATGTTTTTGCTCATTATAGAAGTGATGGTGAGACATTTGGAGTTTCAATTGCACAATCAATGGTATACGGTAAACCAGTTGTTTCACATTTTGCCGGGTCAAATGGACAGTCAGAAACCATAGGAGATTCAGGATTTGTTGTTAACAACTCTATGGAATATTTTCTTTCAATATTAAAATTAATTAAAGATAAAGATTTATATAAAAATTTATCAAAATTATCTATTAAAAACAGTGAAAAATATCTAATACAAAATATCATACCTAAAATTGAAACCACTTATTTAAATTTATTAAAAAAATGAAAATATTAATTATACAAGAAAACGGAAGACATCTTGAAAATAGAGAGTTTAGAGAATGCTTTAACCTACAAAGAGTACTATTAAGAAAAAATATAGATACTGTTGTGTGGGGGTTAGGACATGATAATTTTAACACACCATTTCAACAAATCATCAAAGATGTTGATGTTATTATTCTTTTAGAAAATTATGATTCAAATGGATGGTTACCAGATTTAAGTAATCTTAATATATTAAAAATATTTTGGAGTATTGATTCACACATGGTAATGGTAAATCATATAACCACTGTTATTAAAAATAAAATTGATATTGTTTTAAATGCAATTGAATCCCATCAGAATTATTTTAAAACGTCAAAAACTTTTTATTTTCCAAATGCATATCCATCTGATTTAATTAAACCAATTGATGGTGTGGACAAAAATGTGTTCTTGGGATTTTGTGGTTCATTACTTAATAGGTCCGAAATATTAACTAAATTAGAAAACAAATTTAATCTTAAAAAAGATATTTGGAAATTAGGTAATGAAATGGTTAAAACCATAAATGGTTATAAAATTCATTTTAATAAAACATTGTCTAATGATATTAATTATAGAATTTTTGAAACTATGGGTTGTAACACATTGTTATTAACAAATAACACTGAAAACATTAATACTTTTTTTAAAGACATGGAAAATATTGTGATATACAATAATGAAAATGAACTATTTGACAAATTAAGTTTGTTGTCATCAGATAGTGATTTAATAAATAAAATTAGTAATGCTGGTCACGATTTGGTTAGAAATAATCATACCTATGATAATCGTGCAGATGTTTTACTTAAGATAATTAGTGATTACATTTAATTTTAAATTATGGATAATAAAAAACCGAGAAGAAAACCTACAGTATCTGTAGAAGACTCAAACCAACAACACAAAACTAAAAAAGAAATTATTAGTACCTTAATTAAGAAAAAAACTAAGGATAAATTTTTATCAGAAAGTCAAAGAGAATATTATGAAATATTACAAAACAATCAGATAACAATTTGTTCAGGCCCTGCGGGTGTTGGTAAGTCATATATCGCAATGAAAGCTGCGGTTGATTTATTAGCCGACCCAAATAATTCTTATGAAAAATTAATCATTGTAAGACCAGCTGTTGAAGCGGAGGAAAAACTTGGTTCACTACCTGGTAATGTTGAAGAAAAATTAGACCCGTATATTTTTCCATCTTACTATCTTCTAAATAAAATTATTGGGAAAGATGTTAGGGAAAAATTAAAAGATATGGAAATTATTGAGGTCTTTGCTTTGGCATATATGAGAGGTATGAATATTGACAACTCAATTCTTATTTTTGAGGAAGCACAAAACTGTACACCAAAACAAATGAAACTTCTTTTAACAAGAATTGGATTTAACAGTAAATTTTTTATATCCGGTGATTTAGAACAAACTGACCGATATAAAGATAAAACACATTCAGGATTGTGGGACGCTTTAGAAAAATTTAAAAATATCCATGATATTGGGACATTCACATTTAAAGATTCTGACATTGTTAGAAACCCTATAATAAGTAAAATATTAAAAAAATACGAAGATGAAGTTCGCTTTTGACACTGATGAAGTTTTAAGAGATACACTTTCTAAAATGATTGCAACTTATGAAAAATTTTTCATAGAAGACTATGTTGCTGAAGAAGGTGAAGAAGAGTTTGAATATAAATTAATTGAACCTATTACTTCACATAAATTTTCAGAGCATTTTTTATTTCCGTCTGATGGTGATTTTATAAATTTTATGTATTTAGATTTTCCGATGAATATTTTTGGGCACTCACCATCAATATCTGCAAACACATTTAATACTTTTTCAGAAATTCAAAAAAATGTTTTATCTAAAAGAGATAAATTAAGTGTTATTGGGATGGGAGTTGCTAAAATAAAACCAGCATCTTTATTTTTCTACTCAAAATATGGGATGGAAGTTGATAACATACAATTTTATAATAAAAAAACAATAAATAAAATTTGGTCTAAGTTTGATGTAATTGTTACTGCAAACCCTGATTTACTTGAAATAAAACCTAAAAATAAAATTTCAATTAAAGTAAACACAGATTATAATAAAAATTGTGAGTCGGATTTTTCAATAGATTCTATTGAAGGTTTTACTTCGGTATATAATCAATTAAAATTAAAACATGCTTAAGATATTAGGAGAACAATACTACATTGATTTTCAAAAAATTGAAGATTTGATTTCAATACAACAAACAAATACGGGTGATACTGAACAAAATATTAGTATCGTTAAATTTGAATTAATAAAAACAATGTTAGACGTTGTCTTTTCAGAATCGGGAGACATTGACGAAAAGATGGGTTTAAAAGGAAGTAATGACTTAACAATTCCCTTTAAAATTGCTTTTAATACATTATTAAGATACGGAATAATAGAAACACTATGAATACAGAACTTATAACAAAATTAGAATTATCTATTAGTAATTTGAAAGAAAAAAAATCAAGAATATATTTTTTGGTTCAAGATACTAAAGGAAACGCAAAAGCCTCAATTAGAGTGACTTATGAAATGGCTTACCATTTATTTGAAAATGGTTACAATGCAATTATTATGCATGAACAAAGTGACTATAAAGGTGTGGCTACTTGGTTAGATGAAAAATATATGTCATTGCCACATAAAGCGATTGAAGGTCAAAATTTAGAAATATCACCTGAAGATTTTATGGTAATACCTGAATTATATGGTCACGTAATGGAACAGGTTTCAAAATTCCCTTGTGGTAAAATTGTACTTAGTCAATCATATGACTATATCATGGAAACACTAAGTCCCGGTACTTCTTGGTCACAATACGGATTTTTAAAATGTATCACAACTAGTGAAGAACAGAAAAAACATTTAGAAAAAATAATGAAAAATGTTTCTTTTGATATTATAACACCAACAATTTCAAGTTGTTTTGAAAAGAAATCAGTACCCGCAAAACCAATTGTTTCGGTACATACAAGAGACCAAAGAGATACTATGAAATTAATTAAAACCTTTTATTTAAAGTATCCTCAATTTAGATGGATTACATTCAGAGATATGAGAGGTTTAAGTGAATGGGAATTTGCTTCAATATTAAAAGATTCTTTTGTTTCAGTATGGATTGATGATATATCAGGTTTGGGAACTTACCCATTAGAATCAATGAAAACAGGTACACCTGTTATTGGTAAAATACCTAATTTGAAACCTGAGTGGATGGATGAACATAATGGTATTTGGACAAATGATTCAATTAACATGGTAGACATTTTAGCTGAATTTACACAAAATTGGCTTGAAGATAATATTTCTGAAAAATTATATGAATCAGGATATGAAACCGCTGAAAAATACTCAAACACGGATGAATTTAAATCAAGTGTTTTGGAACGTTTTTCATCGTATATAAACACGAGATTAATTAATTTTGAATCTCAATTAGAAAAATTAAAAACAAATTAATTATGGAAAATAAAGTAGATATTTCAGTTATATTACCAATCGCATCATCTTTTGGAAAAGATTTTGATATTCTTTTTGAAAAGGCGATTGACTCAATTAAAAAACAACAAATAGGAATTAATGAATTGATTATTGTACATTCAGATGAAGAATCATTATGTAATAAATTAGATTCATTTGACTTTGGTGATTTAAATGTTGTTAAAGTTTTAAACACATCAGAACATACTGATTACGCAACACAAGTAAATCTTGGTGTACAAAACGCTAAATCAAATTGGATTAGTTTCTTTGAACATGATGATGAGTATTCATTTATTTGGTTTAAAAATGTAAATGACTATATTAAATACCATCCTGAGTGTGATGGATTTTTACCTATTGTTGTTGATGTTGATGAGAAAGATGTGTTTGCTGGTTACACAAATGAAGCAACATTTGCAGCATCATTTAACACCGAAATTGGTATTTTGACAAATGATTTATTAAATCAATATCAGAATTTCCAAACTAGTGGTATGGTTGTTAAAAAATCAATGTTAGACAATTTTGGTGGATTTAAAAAATCAATGAAATTGACATTTGTTTATGAGTTTTTACTTAGATTAACATATAATTCGGCAAGAATTATGACAATACCAAGATTAGGTTACAAACATGTTAATATGAGAGAGTCATCAATTTTTTGGGGTTACAAAAATGGAAACAACACTCTCACTGATAATGAAGTAAAATTTTGGATTGACACTGCGAAAAAAGAATATTTTTTCACAAATGACCGTGACATAAAATACGAAGAAACAAATAGTTAATGCTAGCTGCTGAAGCAATTCAAAGCGGAACTACAGAATCCGCAGACGCAAAACGTGGTAGAAAAATCAAGTCAAATAATTATTTTGACGTGAGAGAAGAAACTGCGGTGGTTATGTTTTTGCAAGCGGAAACTATGAAGGAAAGGAATGAAATTTATAATGAATTCCTTAAAAAACCAATTGAAAAAATGGTGTCTTCAATTATTAGAAGATACAAATTGTATAGGAAGGACATGTCATTTGATGAGATATTAAATGACACGCATTCTTTTTTAATTACAAAATCAGACAAATTTATACCAGATAAGAATAAGAAAGCTTATTCTTATTTTGGTACTATTTGTAAAAATTATTTAATGGGTCAAATCATAAAAGACCAAAAAGATACAAATAGAAAAGTATCTTATGAAGACATTTCATCAAGTTTAGAGGAAAGACCTGATTTGGTTTATTATATTGAAAATGATGTTGTTGAAAGTGATAAAATTATTACTGATTATATTATACAACTAAAAACTTTTATTGATGTATCATCATTAAATGAAAATGAAGTAAAACTAGGGTATGCTCTTTTAGAACTATTTGAAAATTACGATTCAATTTTTATTGGCAATGATAATAAAAAATTTAACAAGAATTTAGTACTAATGTCTATTCGTGAAATGACAAATCTTTCAACAAAAGAAATTAGATTAAGTATGAAAAAATATAAGAAATTATATTTTGACTTTGTTAAAAGCATTGATAACAGATAAAATCCGTTATTAAATATTTATTAGTATGTCTAGACCTAAGAAAAAAGAAATATCTTTAAACAAAGAATCTGTATTATCTTTAATGCAAGAAATATACAATGAACTTGTTGAACAAAGAGCAACCGCATTAAGGATACAAAACAAAATGTTGGCATTAATGAAGGATGCTTCGGATATGGCTGTAATAGGTCCAATTATTAAGGAACAACAAAAAATTATTAATGACACCGTTGAGAAAAAATTAACATTATCAAAATTACAATCAACAGTTTGGGAAAAATCACAACAAAAACACAATGAGGAAAATTTCTCAATGTCAGACTTAGATGATGCATTAATCCAAGATTTACTTAAAAAAGACATATCAGACGAAGGTTCAGGTGGATATAAACTTAATAAATAATTTAATGTTATGGCCGACAATAGCACAGAAACACCTTCCGAAGGACACGATAAAGTTAGAAAAAAAATTGATATTTACAAAACCGCTGTAGATGTTAATGAAAAACAAAAAGAGCTTAAGAAAAAAAAGAAGGAAACTAACACCACTGTTGATGAATATGAGGGTAAGTTTAAAAAGAAAATAGAAACTTACACTCAAAAAGCAAAAGACAAACCAAAACAATTTAAAGAGGCGGCAAGAAATCAATTATCACAATTAATTGAAACTTTTAAAATGTCGGCATCTGATGGTGAAGACCCGAGTTCTAATTCTGAAACTGAAACCGTTGATGTACAAAAGTTAAAATCCGAAGTTGCGGAATTAGAAGCTAAATTAATTGTCGCTAAAAAAGACAAAAACACAGGTAATGTTAAATTATTTAATGAACAAATTGATGAGTTAAATAAAGAAATTAACAAGGCAAATTTTGGTCAACTTAAAACCGATAGTGCCAAAAATGCAACAGAAGCATTAAGAAATACATTTATTCAAACTGTTAACAGAACTAAAGAAAGATTACAAGAAGTTCTATTTAACGAAACGGTATCCGCCTTAGGTTGTTCACAAGAACAAAATTACGAGACCACCAAACCACTATACATCAAAGTTTCAAGTATTGATGTGTTTGGTAAAACATTACAAACAGACCCTAATATATCACCAGGTCAATACATTTACGAAGTTAAACCATTTACACCAAGAAAACAACCATACTCTTTCAACCGAGAATTGTATCATAGATTACAAAATCCAGGTAAGAGTTATAAAGATGAATATAATGTAAATTTTTTAGGTGCAACCGCTCAGGAATTATTCAATATAACGTATGTTAAAGACCCAATACCAATACCAAATGAACCACCATTGTATGGTGACTATTATAAAGTAGAATTGTCACCAAGAGTTAGTGGTGAAAAAGTGGTTGATTTTTTAAATGATTATTTCAATACAATAGACATTCTAAACTTTAATGAACTTTATAGTAATGTGTTGAACTTATTGACAGGGTCAATCAATATTAAATTAAAAACAGGCGAAGATAATTTAAGAAGTCAAACTGAGTTTGAAAAAATATTACAAAGAATACTTGGTTTATGTTTTGACAACAGACAAGAAATTGATGTGAGTGGTTCAGGAAAACTAGACCCTTTGGACCAAATAGACGATAGTTTTTTTGTTTTAAGTCCCCAAGAAATGGTGGAAGTTGAAAACAAAGTAAAAAATGTCTTGGAAAGTGTGGTTCAATACAGGGATTGTGGTACCCTTTTACTACCTGTTAACGCCGACGCTAATTTAAGTTTGTTAGACAAATTTTTAAATCCTGATGTAAACGCATCAAATGCAGATAGAATTGCTCAAGATTTATTGGATGAACTTTCCAAAAATCCAGATTGGAAAATTTTATTTCCCCAATTGGATGTACCAGATAAGTTAAGTGACATTATTAATACTAACTTTTTAGAGTTAATTCCAATAGCAATATTTAATTCATTATTGTCACCAAAACACTTATTTCCTTTGATGGTTATGGCAAAAGCCCTTCAAAATAAATTTGTTGATGATATTGAAACTTTACAAGATTTCCTTCGTGAATTTAGAAGATTCATCATTAATCTACAATCAAAAATATCAGGAATATTTGTTGAAGAGTTAGTCAAACAAATTCGTAAAAATATTAAGGATTTGATGCAAACAATTGTACAACAAACAACGAATGAATTATTAAATAAAAAAGCAAAAATTATATTAGCAAGTATTAATTTAGCGTTAACATTAGCAACCGTAATTACAGATTACAGAAGATGTAAGAGCATTATAGACGAATTGCAAAGAATGTTATCTTTAACTTCACAAGTTAGGACTTTAGCGGGAAATAGTGTTCCACCATTAATAAACTATTTGGCAACTCTAAAACCCGGAATGTCAGCAACATCTTTATTAACAAGACAAATTGATAAGTTAGAAGAAGTTGGAGTTCCAACAGGTGATTTACCCGACGGTACCCCAAATTTAAGTTTAATAATTCAACAATCTAATAACCAATCATTAATTGATGAAATCGCTGAAAATGGAAAAACAGTAGTTACCATAACCGGTATTGAAGTTGCTGATTTATCATCAAAAGGATTTACCACAGTATCAGGAAATTTATTCTAATGGAACCTAATAAAATTAAAGAAATAATTAACGACCCTAAAAATCAATCAAATATTGATTTAATGGAATGTATGGATTTTTTATCTAATGAACATGAAGAATTAAAAAACACAATTTTAAAATTAACATATCATTTAGATGAGGTTGAATTTTCATACAATAAAATTTTAGAAGAATTTAAAAATAGAACCAAATAATGGATGATGTAAGACACCACTCCTCGTTACCCAAAAAGTATACACAAGTTGTTAACTACGGAAAGGTAATTAGCAACAATGACCCAATGAATTTAGGTAGGATTAGGGTGGAACCAGTTGCTTGGCAAAATGAGGACCAATATACCGCATTTAAAGACCCATTTGGTAAAACCCTTACTGAAAAAAGTTTTTGGACAATAAACGACCCGTTTGTCTATATGCCGTTACTACCACTGTTTGTTTATCAAGTTCCAAAGGTAGGTGAATATGTACACGTAATATACTATAATACTGAATTACAAGATAGGAACAAGTTTTACATTCAAGGAACTTTTTCAAGTCCGAATAATACTAAGTTTGAACCTTATGATTCATCTTTAGCCTTTACAGCAAAAGGTGAAAGAAATTCATTACCAAATAACATTAGAACCAATAATGGTGAATATATTAATGTTGACCAAATTGGTTTATATCCAGATGTTAATACAATAGGTTTATTAGGTAGACATAATTCTGATATTTTTTTACCTGAAAATGGTGTCGCTTTAAGAGCTAATACAATATTAGATGGTTCGGACCAATTAAATCCCACCTTTAATAAAAAACACAGTTCAATATCACTACAAAAATACGAAACAAGAAATATAGATAACGGTACCAGTACTTACTTTGAAAACAATAAGGTGGTACAGCCTGTCAAATATTTGATTGAGTATAACGTATATGGTGGTATTGGTACATTAGTAGGTAGGTATTCCGCAAATGCCTTTGTTTATAAGATTTCTGAATACCAACCTGTTTATACAAATAGTGTTGACAAAGGATGGTATGAATTTCCTGAAATATCCAAGATTGGTCCAATATATAAGGAAGATTATACATTCAAAACTTTTGATGAAATTGTTACAGGTATTAATAATTTAATTCAAAAAGTTAACAGTGGTAAATTTTTAGTTGGTAATACATTAATCACGGATATTTTTCCATTTGTTTTCCAACCCGAAAAAGCATTATATGACAAATATTCATTAAATAATGTTACCGATGTTAGTGAAGCTATAAACGCACAAAGATTTATATCTGCAGTTCATTTAAATAAAACAGACGCCAACGTTGGGTTCGGATTAGTTTGTAAGCAAGGTGAATTAGGTCCGTTAACAGAACTTACATCATTTGAAGTTGAAAATATAACCACCGAACCAAATCCAATAACATATGGTATTAATGTTTCAGATATTTCATTTTTTTTATCTCACGATTCACAAATTCCGGGTACAAATAAGATTGATTTTGATACCGCAGATTTCTCAGGTAACTCTTTATCACAATCATTTATTGAAGAATCAATCTTACCAAATACGGCTTCAATGGTAAGAGGGGAACAACTTTTAAACTTAATTGAATTAATTGTAAAGTACTTAATTACACACGTTCACCCCTATCATGGAATGGCCCCAAATTCTGTTGGACTAGATGGAACCCAATCACAAAAAATACTTGCAGAATTATTTAATGCTACTGAAACCATATTAAACAAAAACTTACGAATTAACTGATATTTATTTATAATGTCAATACACAAATCGTATTTAAGCAAAAATAACACTATTATTTACAATAGTACAACAAATACAGGACTAAATCCTGTGACTGAACTATTTTTTGGTAGAGCCGATAACGTATTATCAACACCAGGATACTCAAGATTTATTTTTGATATTGATTTAAGTCAATTACAACAAAAAATAAGTGATGGTGTAGTCTATACAGGTAGTTCAATGACTCACAAATTAAAAATGACAAATACAATCATGTTTAATTATGAGTTATTAAACACAACAACATCCGATAATAGAAGAAGGGCAACAGCATTTGACTTAAGGGTTTTTGATATTCCTAAATTAAATTACACAGGAAGTTCTCAGACTTGGAATGAAGGTGTTGGATATGATTATTATGATAATAATACCCAAAACACATCAAACTCAAGTTTAACATCAAGAAACTATAGGGATAATGATAAATCATATTCAAATAGACCCTCAAATTGGTACGGTAGAGACCTTATAAATAATTGGAGTACACCTGGTATATATAACAATGATAATAGTGGTACAGGAACAACTATAAATTATTCAGGATTAACTCAAATAGGTTTACAACATTTTGAATTTGGTAATGAAAATCTTGAAATTGATATTTCAACAGCAATTAATGACATTATAACAGGTAACACCACAACAACAGGTTTTATTTTAGCCTTTTTACCACAATTGGAAAATTTAACAGGTTTAACTGAAAATTATTCTGTTGGTTTCTTTACAAGACACACACAAACTTTTTATGAACCTTATTTGGAAACCACTTATGATGATTTAATTCTTGATGATAGAACAGCATTCTTTGAGAATAAAGTAAATAAGTTATATCTATATTCATACATCAACGGAACACCAACCAATTTTGATTTTAACCCCAAAGTCAATATTTCAGATTCAAACGGAGATTTGATTTCATCATTAACAGGACTAACAACAGTAAGACGTACTGAAGGTGTTTATGAGTGTACAGTTCCGGCTTTGACAGGATACTCAACACCATGTCAATTTAGTGATATTTGGAGTGGTGTTACAATTAATGGTGTATCGTTAGGTAATATCACAAATGATTTAATATTAAGACCAGCATCTGAATATTATCAAGTGGGACCTTTGGCTAAAGACCCTGTTTTATATGGTTTTGAATTTTCAGGTATTAAACAGGATGAAAAAATATTAAATACGGATACTCGTAAAGTTGTTGTTACTATAAAACAAGCATATACATCAAATGTAATTTATCCAAACTTTAAAGCTTATTATAGATTATACGTTAAAGAAGGTACCACTGAAGTTATTGTTCAGGATTGGACAAGAATTAATCAGACACCAAATGAATATTACTTTATCTTTGATACAAAAGATAAAATTCCTAACGAATATTATGTTGATATTAAAGTGTTAACTTCAGGTGAAGTAGATACTTATAAAAGACAATTAAAATTTCAAATAGTTAATCAAAAATGAAAAATATAAATGAATTAGATGTTGCCAGTATTTTAAAAAATTTAGCTGGTGATACCGCAAGAAACGTATTAACAAGTATTCCAGGTGTAGGTTCCGTTGTTGGTCTTGGAGCATCTGTAAAAAATTACAGTGAGTTAAATGACGATTTAGAAAAATACAAACAATTAAAAGCATCAATTATAAATGATGAAGATATTCAATCAGATACTTTAGAACAATTACTTGATGTTCAAGATGAATTAGAAGTTGATTTTATTGATTTGTTACAATCAATTGCGGGTATTGCAAGTATACCTGGTTTAGGATTTGTTGCACAAGGTTTAGGGCCTTTATTAGTTAAATTAAGTATTGAGGACATCCTTGAAAAAATTAGTAGTATTGTACCAATTGATAAAGACGCTGAAAAATCAATTATCCCGTATTTGGCGGCAATTAAAGATATTGAAGATTTAAAATTAAAAGCTAAAGAACTTGAGCCATTATCAAAAGATGCAGACGCTTTTATGGACCAAATGTTAGAAAGAAATAATTTAGAAGAAGGTAGAAAAAAAACAGGAACTAAATTATGTTCAAGAGGTAAGTCGGCGGCTAAATCAAAATTTGATGTTTATCCATCGGCGTATGCTAATGGATACGCAATACAAGTCTGTAAAGGTAGAATAAAGGGTCTGGACGGAAAGAAAAGGTGTTCACCACCATATTGTTAAGATAATAAAAAAAAAGGGGTTTTAAGACCCCTTTTTTATTGAATATAAAATTGTATTAACCCATCGTTTTGTTTCATTACCACCAAGTAATGAATACTTTAAATTAGAATTTACTGATTCTGATATAGTAATATTATTAAATTTTTCATTTAACTCATTAATCATCTTTTCAGTAAATGGTACTCTATTATATAAATTTTTAATAATTGTTAAATTTTCAGTAATACCTTGTTTTTTAGATTCATATAATATTTTACCAGCTAAATTAACTAATTTTAATGGTGGTAAAAACTCAACTGATTCTTTTCTTGGTTTATATGAAGAATAAACAGGTTTTTGACCTTTTCCTGTTTGTGTATCTTTTTTCTCAGCCTTTCTTTTTTTACTACATGCCGATTTTTTTTGTGAATCACTCATCTTTGATGCCACACTTTTGGCCCTACATTTTGGATACCCTTTTGGGTCAGCGTCAGGTCTTCCACATGGTGGATGTTTGCCATCAACTTTTCTACAAATATTCACCCAAGGCCCCTGTGGTTGTTTAGAGCCTTTTGGTTTTTTCTTAGTTCCAAACCAAACTGCCAAATCTTCATTTACCACGTGTACATCATGTATATCTCTTTCGTATGTACCATCTTCATTTTTTTCCCATACACCAACAACTTTTTCTATATTATTTTTTAAAGTTTTTTGTTTTTTTTCTTTATTAACAGGATGGGTTGAAAATTCAGTATATGGACCTAATTCAGAGTCTTTCCATTTTTTTAAACCAATTTCAATTGGCCCATTGTATACACCAGCACTTACAGATGTTGTACTGGTTTCGGTAATATTAGTATTTGGTTTTAATAAAACTTTTTTATACTCATTAAGAATATCTTGAATTATTACTTTATTATCCTTCATTTTTTTACGATTATTATATATAAATATCTTACTATGATTAATAACAACACAAAACTATTTGATTTTTTACAATGTAACTCAAATGAAGAGTTAGAAAAAATAATTAATTCTATTGAAAAAGAACAATCTTTATTCTATTTAATACAATCAGTAAAATCAGCATATAAAAGAGGTTGTTTTTCATTAGAAGAGTCCGAAATTATATCAAAATCATTAAGAGTTTTAAGCACTCCTGAAAAAAACAAAGAGGCATAAAAAAAGGGACAATTTCTTGTCCCTTTTTTATTTCTTTTAGAAAAGATTATCTCAATTCTCTCAAGTCAAATGTTCTAACGCCATCAACTGTGATTTTACCGTAGAAACGGTTGTTCACCATCTTCTTAGCGTATCTTGTCATGATACCTTTGATAGGTGTGAAGTTGAATGGGTTATACATTGTTGGAGTTAATTGTAATGGTACGTATGGTGCGTACACATAACCTGTATCTAACAATGAGTTACCTTTGTGACCCAACAATACTGTGTTTGGTGGGAAATAAGGGTCTCTGTAAACTTGGTATCTACCTGCCAAAGTACCAACTCTCTCAATACCCATGTTGTATTGGTCTTGCTCAGGAGCTGCGTTTGATACGTGGAAGTATTCCAAATCATCAAAGATTGCACTGATTTCAGAAGAAACAACAATCCAGTTAGCACCACCTCTCAATGTTGATTTGTGGATTTGAGCTGAAAGTTGGTTGATTGCTGTAATCAATGTTTGGTTCCAATCTTTTTGAGTGTATTGTGTTAATGGATTTGCAGATGTACCTCTCTTCCAACCGTTGTAATCCCATCTTAAAGTCCAAGCTGCACCTTTTCTCAAATCTCTCAAGATTTCTCTATCAATTTCTGCCGCAACTTGCTCAGACAATAAAGCTGTTAATTCAGCTTCAGCGTCAATGTTGTGGAATGCTGCAACGTCT
>Ga0222712_10004036_pt1 | contig 15596 bp, 17 predicted proteins | sample C33_657DmetaG_FD_165043 | JGI IMG/M metagenome (GOLD analysis project Ga0222712, IMG submission 165043) | Estuarine water microbial communities from San Francisco Bay, California, United States - C33_657D | ecosystem: Environmental > Aquatic > Marine > Unclassified | place: USA: California... | reverse complement strand
GCAAGCCCATAAGACTTGCTGAATCCGGTAATGGTGATGGTTCTTTTTTTGATTTCTTCATCAATGCTGGCAATGGAAGTAAAAGCATGCGGTGCAAAGATGATATCACTCCAGATTTCATCTGAGAGAATGATGAGATCATGCTTGATGGCTATTTCTCCCAAAGACTTCAGTTCTTGTTTGGTGAAGACCTTGCCAGTTGGGTTCAGCGGATTGCAAAGACAGATCATTTTTGTCTTCGCACTGATATATTGTTCAAGCGATGAAAAGTCAATTGCTTCAGGGGATTGGGGTGTTGGGAAAGCCACGGCTGTGGCGCCAACGGCTTCTACTGAATACCGGAATAAAAAATCAACCGGGTCAAAAATGATGGCCTCGTCGCCAGCTGATAAATAGGTTTTGCAGGTCAGGTAGATACCAAATGCAGTACTGTCTACCGGAAGGACATGATCAGCATGATAGACAACTTTGCGGGTGTCAAGATAATTGTTGGCAAGGCTGCTCCTGAATGATGGCAGACCCTCAGCAGGGCCGTAGGAGAAATAACCATCCTTTGCATATTTTGCGACCGCCTCTCTGATCGGCTCAGCACAGGGAAAATCAGGATCTGCAGCTGTGAGGGGAATGGTTCCCTGAGGAACGACTGCCCATCGCAGGTTGAATGCTCGCTTGGAGAGCGTTTGCAAATTGACTGATTCGTTGCTGAACATTGGTTGTAGAATGGTTAAGGGATTGAAGATATTGTCCGTGATTTGACTTGTACAGTCTTTTTGAATAAAACTTGAAAGATTAGGTGTTAACACGTAAGGTGGTTAACGACAATTAACGTATGACTACTAAGAGTAGTATGTCAAATTTGTAAAAAATGAGTGTGACGAATAGTGAAGAATGCTGCTTGGTGAGATTTCCTACTGCAAACTGAGTTTATTTTTCTTTTGACAATTCGTTCAACAATTGTCTCTGGTAATGGATGGTTTCTCTCAGGAAAAGGATTTCTGCCTGCTGCTGGTCAAGTAATTTTTGAAGCACTCCATTGTTTGATCCATTGGTATTGTGGTCGCGATGACCGTTGTGATTTTCCCCGTTTTCAATCAATTCAATTTCTTCAGGATTCGACCCAAGTATTAATGTGATCTCTTGTAAGGTGTAGTTGTTGATATTTCCCGTTCGTTCAAAATAAGATACAAGTGATATTGTTTTGCCAAGCGCAACTGCAAGATCTTCCTGGGTCATTCCCTTGAATGCACGCAAGCGTTTGATTTTTTGGCCAAGATGATTGTTTTTGTTTTTCACTAACGCAAGAGACAGATTAATTGATTGTCAAAAAGAGAGTAAAATGTCAAAAAGACAATATCTTTAACAAGCAGAACCTGCATGGTTACGCTGGGGCTGCGTATTCTTGCAAACCAATTACTTATGAAAAATATTAGTGATTTTGGGGAGGGGGATGTCTTACCAGAGGAGTAACAAGGTAGTTCTTTTGCTCCTTAAGACAGAATTAATACTGATAGAGAAAATGAAAGTGGTGCTAAAACATCCGGATGCCGGGTTGACCATCATGTTAAAACACTTGAACATCAGGATCGGTGAACTGCTGAATATGATCATGGCAGATGAATTGGCCTGCATGGATGGCAATGCAGAAGGACCGTCCTCTCGTGCACATTTTGACCAGCGGATCACCTACATAGAATCGCATGCTGCCCAACTCCTTGAATTTGCTGGGTCATTCTACTTTGATCTGGCTTGGTGCAGTGAATGCTTGCACAGGCTTGAACATTTGGCAACCCAATACAAGGATGCCAATTGCTCATCATGATTTTCTTCAAAGGTTAGCAACGACTCACCTAAATATACCACCAGCATTGAAAACAGAAGCGGTGCAAACACCTTGTTTTTCTCAAAAGATTTGCGTATATTATCTACATTAAATGATCACAATGGGTTCCAAAGTAAATGCATTGCTCAATGTTGCAGGTCTCTGTTTGGTGCTGGTGGTAAATGCCCTGGCCAATATTTTACCCATCAACGGGTACAATACCGGACAGGTTTCAGGCTTTTACCCTAACTTTTTTGTGCCTGCTGGCTTTACTTTTGGAATTTGGGGGATCATTTATTTGCTCTTGATCGGTTTTGTTTTTTGCAGCCTGTTTGCTGCATTTGGAAAATTCAATGAAGCAGCAAAAAAAGCCATCAATAGTGCCGGTCCTTATTTCCTGGTTACTTGCCTGCTCAACGCAGGCTGGATTCTTGCCTGGCATTATTTGTACCTGGGTCTTTCCTTGTTGATCATGTTTGCATTTCTGTTGGTAATTGTATTGCTTTTTCTTTCCATTCGTCCATACAAAAATGAAATGCCTTTTTTTTATCGACTGTGGGTATACCATCCTTTTCTTGTTTACCTGGGATGGATTTCTGTTGCCACCATTGCCAATGTTACAGCCCTTTTGGTTGGTATAGGCTGGCAGGGAGAGCCTTTGTCTGCCCCTGCTTGGAGCATCATCATGATCTTGATCGCGCTGTTGCTGGGAATTTTTATGGTGGGCAGGCTGAAGCAACCGGCATTCGGATTTGTTCTGGCATGGGCTTTTTTGGGCATTTATGCAAAACAGCATAGCGAATCATGGGCGGTTGGTACTACTGCTGGAGCAGCAGCCTGTTTTATCTTGGCGCTTACCCTGACCATTCTGTTCAAATTTAAAAAAGCGGTCAATTAGGTCTGGCAGACCGATTCAGTTGGCAATCATGATGCCAATCAGCTCCAGATTCTTTATTTTTGCCCCATGACCATCAGCTCAACATGTATTGAAGTTTTTCAGCGAGCAGTAGCGGCATACCACCTGCACAGCAATGTTGATGAAGTCGAGAACAATCCCTTCTCTGAAGGCAGTATTGAACATCTCTTGTTTGCTAAAAACCATGTCGACACAGTACAATGGCACCTGGAAGACATCGTGAGGGATCCCAACATTGATCCTCTTGCAGGCATTGGGCTCAAGCGGAGAATTGACAAGTCGAACCAGGTAAGAACAGACATGGTGGAGCAGATAGATGATTATTTTTTAAATCGCTATGCTGGGGTTGATGCGGTTCCAGGTGCAAAACTCAATACCGAGAGCCCTGCCTGGGCCATCGATCGACTGTCCATCCTTATCCTCAAGATTTACCACATGCAAGAAGAGGCTGTAAGAGAGGACGCATCTCCAGAGCACAGGGCCAGATGCACCGCCAAATTGCAGGTGCTGTTGGAACAACAAACGGATCTTTCTACTTCCATAGATGAGTTGTTGGCTGAAATCAGTGAAGGCAAGAAGCAAATGAAAGTCTACCGCCAGATGAAAATGTACAATGATCCTTCTTTGAATCCTGTACTGTACAACCTGGAAAAGAAATGACAACAGGTTCCACAAAACAAACAATCTTGGTTTTGAGGTTTTCAGCCCTGGGGGATGTGGCCTTGACTGTGCCCGTAATCAAAGCCCTTCTCGCTGCAAACAAGGATCTTTCCATTGTCATGGCCAGTGACAAAAATTGTGCAGGTCTATTTTCAGGCATTGATCGATTGACGTTTGAAGGCTTTGATTTAAAAGGCGAATTCAAGGGGTTTGTCGGCATCTTCAAGATTTTCAATCTCCTTCGGAAGAAATACGTTTTCTCCTTGGTAGCCGACCTTCATGGTGTCATTCGAACCCATCTGTTGAGGTTTCTTTTTGAGGCAGCCCGCCGGAAAACAGAAGTCATCAACAAGGGCCGGATTGAAAAATACGCACTGGTAAGAAAAGAAAACAAAATCTTCAGGCCCCTGCCACATGCTACCGAACGCTATGCAGACGTGTTCAGAAGGCTGGGGTTCAAGATCAATCTTACCCAGGTTGGCGATATTGCTGTTGGTCAGGATAAAGCTCCTGTTCCGGAAACTGGGCAAACGATTCCAAGGCAGACTTCATTGGCAGTTGATTCGGTAGTAAAGATTGGCTTTGCCCCTTTTGCCAAACATGTTGCCAAGATGTATTCTCTCGATAAATTCAAGGAGATTGTTCAATATTTTGACCGCCCCCCCTATCAATTGTATTTTTTTGGGGGAAAAGGGGCCGAAAGGCTTTTGTTGGCTGATTGGGAGGGCCATTTTCGCAGGGCTGTGCCCATGGCCTCAACCAGTACGATCACCGATGAGCTTGAGATCATGCGGGAAATGCGGGCAATGGTAACCATGGACTCGGCCAACATGCATTTGGCCTCTTTGGTTGATGTTCCTGTTTTCTCCCTTTGGGGTCCCACCCATCCCTATGCCGGATTTTATGGGTTCAGTCAAAGCCCATTGAATGCAGTGCAGGTTAATCTTTCTTGTCGTCCCTGTTCTGTCTTTGGGAACACCACTTGTTGGCGAGGAGACCATGCCTGCATGGAACAAATTACACCTGCCATGGTAGAGGAAAAGCTGCTTAAATTGGCAGAAGGTTAAAATTTAGGTGAAAAAAATAACCTTTAATAACTTATTTTTATAATTAATAATCAACTATTTACATATTAGTGATTATCCTTATTGATTAAAAAACATGTTTTGAACGTGTTTTTCACCTTGAGTAGAAATGGCCTTGATTGATATTGCCGACCAATGTCGAGAAAGTACCCTTTTTTATTGTTGTTGTTAATTGGTTACGGACCATTTTCCTGGGGGCAGGGAATACCACCCATTCTAAATAAACTTTCCTCTTACAAGGGTACAGTCCTTGTATATTCTCAGAACAACCAGTCAATCGTAGATCTGTCAGATCTTCCGGCGAATTTTGCCACCGAGGGGTATAATATCATCAAAGATCCTTCAGGGCTTTATGTGTTACCGCAGGGTACAGGTAGAATATACAAGTTGGATACTGCCCAGGGGGCATATAGATGGCAGCGGATCGATTCCACTTATTTCACCGGATATAATTTTCGGAGCATTGCCTTTGCTATCGATTCGGTTTTTTATTCATTTGGGGGAAATGGATTCTGGAATACAAACGGAACACTGAGGAATTTCAATCTTTTTAGCAAACAGTGGGACGCCACCATGTTGTCTGAAAATGTTTATTGGACTAAAATGGCGGATGGGTTTTTTGTAATAGATACCGCTTCAAATACCTTGTCAGTCAAGGCGATATCCGCACCATCCCATGAGGTGCTCAAAAGCAGTAAAGCTGAGAAGATCAAAGAAGGGCTTTATCAGTTGAACATCAAAACAGGCGATTGGACAAGGATAGGGAAGATGAGAGATACTGTTCATACTATTGTAGCGACCCTGCCATGGGGCCTGTTGGTTGATAATTTTGGGTTATTGGACTTGGCCAATAACCGTTATTTCGTTTTGTCAAAAAAAATCCGGGCCAATTTAATTGCAATTGTATCATCTGTAAAATATGCGTATCCTGCCGTAGCCACCTTTGCAATAGATTCTGTAGTCTACATTGGAAGTCAATCTCATCCTTATGATTCAGTCGTCATTTCGCGGGCTGATCTCATCGATACAGGCATTCCCGTTTATACTCCCCAAGAATCTCCAGGATTATTGGACAATGTTGAGGCAGACTCTTTTTTGCTTGTCATCCTTGGTTTCATCAGCTCCTTTCTCGGATTGTTGCTCTACAGAGCCAAGAAAGCCCAACCTGCCCCATCAGCTGATACATTGTCAACCTCCCCAGTTGAAACCTTGTCTGCTCCAAAAGATACCCCCAATGCCGTTGCAGCACCTGAAACGGAAAAACACCCAACCTCATTCAGATCAACCCGTATCCTCGAACTGCTCGAGGAACGGGAGCGTTCATTGCTCCAGTTCCTGTTCAACCACTCATTGGATGAAAGGCTGACCTCAATCGATGAGATCAACAAAGTGGTAGGGGTGCAGAACCGATCTGTGGAAATCCAAAAACGCATGCGCAGTGACCTGATTGGATCCATCAACCAAAAACTGAATATTATCACCAAGGATAAAAAACCTGTGGTGGATAAGCAGCGCTCAGAATTTGATAAACGCAGTTTCGAGTATTTCATCCATCCAGACCATATGGAACTGGTTGAGAAGATCATTGGGAAGAAGTGATTCGATTTTCCGTATTTCGCCACATAAAACCGCAACTTCCCGTAAATTTGCTTGTTAATCAATCATTATGATCAAAACAGGAAATATTACCGTGAGCATTTATACAGAAATGACACCCAATCCAGAGACCATGAAGTTTGTGGCCAACAAACTCTTGTATCCTGGAAAAAGTGTTGATTTTCAAGATATTGAAAAGGCAAAACCTTCACCGCTGGCGCTGGAACTCTTCAGTTTTCCATTTGTAAAAGGGGTCTTCATCGCCAGTAACTTTGTCACCCTCACAAAGACCAGCGAAACCGATTGGGACGATGTTAAACCCTCCATCCGTCAATTCCTCAAGGATTACCTTGAAGATGGCAAGGTGATTGTCAATGAAGATGAATTGCCTCCAGCACAGTCAACCGATGGCAATATTGTATTATCAGAAGATGGTGATGTTGTAAAGCGCATCAAGGAATTGCTGGAAAACTATGTAAAGCCCGCAGTAGAAATGGACGGCGGCGCCATCCAGTTCAAGAAGTTTGAAGATGGCATTGTAACGCTTATGCTCCAGGGTTCCTGCAGTGGCTGTCCCTCTTCCATGATTACCCTCAAATCGGGTATCGAAGGCATGATGAAACGCATGATTCCGGAAGTGGTGGAAGTGGTTGCTGAAGCAGAATAATTTCTTATGTTGAAGTGCTTGAAGTCGCCTTCGGCTGTTGAGGAAGTTTAAGTATATACTATAACCCCTTAAACCTCTTCAACCCCTTAAACATCCTCGATGGATTTCCTTGAACTAACCGCCATTCTCTCCGGCATCATTTCCGTTTGGTTTTCAAGAAAAGAAAGCATTTGGGTTTACCCAACAGGGTTGATCGGTACCATCCTTTATGTTTACCTGAGTTTCAAGGGCGACCTTTTTGGTGAAGCTGCAGTCAACCTCTATTATACCATCATGAGCATTTATGGATGGTACAATTGGATGAGGCGCAACAATCAACAGCTGCACATTGTGCAGATCCAATACGCTACAAGCAATGAGTGGAAGCAGCATCTGGCTTTCTTTGTAACCATCTACCTGGCCATTTTCTTTGCCCTTTCATACATACAAACTGCATTTGCTCCTGGTGCCATCCCCTGGGCAGATGCATTGGCATCCGCTTCAGCTTTCACGGGCATGTGGTTGATGACAAAGAAAAAAGTCGAAAGCTGGATCTGGTGGATCATCACCAACATCTGTTCCATTCCTTTGTATTATTCAAAAGGCTATACCTTCACGGCCGTTTATTATGCCATCCTGCTGGTGCTGGCCATCATGGGGTTGCAGGAATGGAGAAAAAAAGCAAATGAACAGTCAAGAGCCTAAACGGATCATAAAAATTGTAGCCATTGGGCCTGAGTCTACAGGAAAGAGCACCTTATGCGCTGCACTGGCAAAGCATTTTTCAACCATCTGGTGCAAGGAATATGCCAGAGAGTACTTGCTGGAACATGGCACTGATTATGGTTTTGAAGACCTGCTTACCGTTGCAGAAGGTCAGTTGAGGCTGGAAGATCGCGCTACTGAGGAGGCGATTGCATTGCACAAACAAGCCGGAGCCAAGGGCCTGCCGATACTCTTCATCGACACAGACATGCATGTGATGAAAGTATGGTGTGAATTTGTTTTTCACAATTGTCATCCATTCATCCTCAAAGAAATTGTGCAAAGAAAGTATGACGGATACCTGCTCTGCAAACCCGACCTGCCCTGGGTCAAGGATGAGTTGAGGGAGTATCCCGATTTGGAAACCCGCGACAAATTGTACCACCATTACAAGGATATCCTGATCAATCAATCCCTGCCTTGGCATGAAGTTAGCGGCCAGGATCCTGCCAGAGGCCAATTGGCCATTGATTGGGTCAATGGCTTGCTGAAATAGGATGGACTTGGTTGAATTGACCTAAAGTAGGTTAACACAAAACTGCCCTCCTGGTCAGTAGTTTTTTGATTGAAAATGGACTTCGGTTTTCAATATTTGCCAACCTTTTGTTGGGGGGGAGTTTTTTGATTCATCTTAATAACAGGACATATTAACCCTTAACTTAGATCCCAATGATCAATCCATCCACATCATTAACCGATACAGATTCCCGATCAATCAGACAACTTCGTCTGGTATTTTATGCCGCCTGGTTCCTGGTTACCCTGGTGCAGGCTGCAGGAACTGAGTTGTTTGATGATGAGGCCTATTATTGGGTCTATTCCAGGTTCCTGGACTGGGGCTATTTTGACCATCCTCCCATGATTGCCGTGCTGATCAAACTGGGAACGACCATCTTGCCAGGAGAACTGGGACTGCGGTTCTTCATTGTTCTCATGGGTACCGCAACAATCGCCCTGATTGAGTACCTTACCCAACCCAAAGACATCAGGCTTTTCTTTGCCATTGTGCTCAACATGGCCGTGCTGCAAATCGGCGGCATCATTGCTGTTCCAGACGTTCCCCTGTTGTTTTTTACCGCCTTGTTTTTCATTGCCTACCAGGCATTTGAACAGAAAAATACAATCATCACTGCAGTATCACTTGCCATTGTCATCGCACTACTGCTCTACAGCAAATACCATGGCATCCTGATCATTTTTTTTACCATCCTTTCCAATCCATCTATCCTGACAAGATGGAAAAGCTTTCTGGTCATCCTGATTTCTGTAGGGCTTTTCATGCCCCATGTCATCTGGCAAATCCTGCACGGACTTCCATCCATCAACTACCATCTTTTTGAAAGGCTCTCACCGCCCTACAAGCTCTCTTTCACAGCAGATTATCTGCTGGGACAACTGCTGTTGACAGGGCCACTGGTGGGATGGCTGATCATTTGGGCGGCCCTGAAAAACAGGTATGCCAATGCAACTGAAAAAGCCATGTACTGGTCGCTGATCGGCACCTATGTCTTGTTTTTTCTTTCCTCTTTCAGGAGCCGAACCGAGGCCAATTGGACCATCCTGCTGATGGCGCCATTGATAGTATTGTCATACCAATACCTGAGCCAAAACAAGATAAAGGCCCGGTGGATCTATCGGTTGCTTCCCTATTCCATTGCCCTGGTATTGCTTGTTCGCATATACATGATCCTCGATATTCAGGCCCTGCCCTTCATGCCCAAAGACGAGTTTCACAAGAACAGGGAATGGGCTGCTGCCATCAAGAAAAAAGCCAATGGCTTGCCTGTTGTGTTCACCAATTCTTACCAGCGTGCATCCAAATATTGGTTCTATGCAGGAGATACTTCTTTCTCGCTTAATACCTACCGCTATCGCAGGAGCAATTATAATTTCTGGCCGATGGAAGAGCAGCTTCAAGGAAGGCGGCTGATGGTATTCGGATCGATGGGCGCCTCAGCCATGAAGGATTCCGTTCAAACTCCCCGCATGCAGCTGGCAGCAGAAACCGATGATGTTTTTGTTTCTTTTGGAGCTGTTCAATTGGACGGAGGAGAGTTGAATGTGGATGAAAAAGGATTTGTTGATGTGGTCCTGAAACCTGACTATGGAAACAGGCCAATCATGGAAAGGGCAAGGGTAAAGCACCCTGAAATCATCCTGATCATTTACCGGTCCGGAAAGCAAGAACCCATGCTCATTCCAACCGGTCGTATCATTGGGCACGATAGCGAATACCAGCTCAATTTCAGACTGAAACTCCCGCCATTGGAAGAAAAAAAATACACGATACGCTGGGGATTGAAAGGAAGTTTTTCAGAGCCCACCATCAACAGCAGAACCTATGCATTGAAGCGCGACTTTACCGAATGATCGCCATTACATCAGGATCACCATCAAGGTTGTTCATTTGGCGCAATACCCAGGGATATTTCCTTGAAACATAGGTCGATACTGGCTTCACGGTATACCTCACCGGGTTGGGCAGTGATGCGGCAATCATGGCCGCTTCTGTTCTTGTAAGCCTGGAGGCAGGCTTCTTGAAATATTTTTTTGCCGCCGCCTCAATGCCAAAAATGCCTTTTCCCATCTCCGCTTCATTCAGGTAGACTTCCAGAATTCTTTGCTTGTTCCAAACCAGCTCAATCATGAACGTGAAATAAACCTCCAGTCCTTTTCTAAACCAACTCCGCCCCTGCCAGAGAAATACATTTTTGGCCACCTGCTGGCTGATCGTTGAGGCACCCCTTATTTTTTTCCCTTTTTTCTTTTTATTGAATGCCAGTGCCTTTTTGATGCCGTTTATGTCAAACCCATTGTGGTCCGGAAACAACTGGTCTTCTGAGGCAATCACAGCCAATTTTGCTGCCGTTGACATTTCATCCAAGGACAAGTGCGTTCTTTTGAAACCATTACCCTCAACGATGCTGGTGATTTGCGTGATGGTGATGGGTGGATCAACAAATCTAATTAACACAATGTAGGCGAGATGAGAGATGAGCAGGAAGAAAAATATCTTTTTGATGATGCGCAGCACGGAATATTATTTGGTGATAGGAATGTATTGAAGATAATATTTGTTCCCCAGGCTTACGGTTTTTTTGTGGATGCGGCCAAGTGCAAATCCGGTCAGTGCAACAGCGCCTGATATGGCCATGGTGGAGGGGATGATGGGTTGTTTCAGGTAAAGGGCATTGACACTGTGAAGGATGGCATAAGCGGATCCACCCATCATGAAAATCAATCCATTTTTGATGAAACTGAATTTTTCGCGCGGCTTGAATATCTCACGGACCTCCTTGATATGGTACCTCGAAAGGCCCACTGAAACGGTATCCCAAAAAGAGGTGCCCCACATGGTATAGGCGGCCCTTTCGTCATAAATATTGATGTAGAGGCTGTCTTTTTGGATTTTTCGAATCATGCCCTGCACCTCAGTACCAGCAATGGTTATAAAGTGAATAGGGGAGCCGGAAAGATAGGTCTTGAGCGTTCTTTCAGGACCTTTTTTCAGCACCACCATGTCTGAGCCCTGGGCCAGCAGTTGGCTGCTAATACCCAAGAAGAGAAACAGGAAGATGCTTCGTTTGAATACATTCATTTTACTTGTTTAAAAACCGAATCCCATAAACGATGCCCAGTCCAAAAATAATGAGGATTGTTCCTGATATTTTATTGATGATGTTGATGTTGTGTGGTGTAAGGCTATGGCGAACCTTTGCGGCCAGCATCACCTTCAGTATATCTGCAACCACATTGATCAACAAGCAGGTGCCAAAAAGAATAATCCTCTCAAAGGGGGTATGGGTCACGGCAAAAGCTGTAGCATTGATCAGCCAGAACAGCATCACGCTGGGGTTCAGCGTATTGATGATGAATCCAGACATGAATGCTCTTGTAATGGCCTTTTTTCCGAACTCAACCATCAGCAGATTCTTGTCCTCTCCAAAATTGACTTTCTTGAAAAAAACATAATAAATGCCAAGTGATACCACAAACACTGCACCAACATAGCCAATTGTATTTTTGAAAGCCAGGGCTTCCATTACCAGTGATGAAAACATGTTGCTGATGACCACCAGCACCAGATCACTCAGCCATACACCTGCAACAAAGCTGAATCCTCCCTTGTGCCCGTTGTTGATGCTTTGTTTCAGGATGGTAAAAATCACCGGCCCCACAGAAACAGCCAGAATAAGCCCCAGTCCAATTCCTTTGACGATTGATTCGAGCATGGTGGAAAAGCAGCGTGATTTTAAGGATTCAAAAGATTGAAATTACTGAACAATCAGCATAGAATTTGCTTTGTTTGGGAAGGCGCTATTTTTTGGACAGGAAATCCTTCCATTCTTCCAATGCACTTCCCTTCAACACCCTTGGGAACTTGTGCTGTCCACCCATCTTATCTTTGCTTTCCATGAAAGAAATGAAAACGTTTTCAGGCAATATTTCAACAACAACATCCTTGAGGGCGCTTAGTCTCTCTACGGCATAATCATCATTCAATTCTTTCAGGGTTTCATCAATGATGTTTCTCAGATCTGTCAAATCAACTGCATCATCTGTGCCAATATACCAGTGGTGTCCAAAAAAGCCATTCATCGGAACCCCTGCCACCGTGAATTCTGTGATAGAGGCATTCAATTTTTCACTGGCTACCTGAACGGCACGGTTCATGTTGTCAACACTGAGGTGCTCACCTACCAGGCTGAGAAAATGTTTTGTTCTTCCGGTGATGATGATTTCAGATCTTTCTATGTTCACAAACCGGATGGTGTCTCCAATCAAGTATCTCCAGGCACCCGCAGCAGTGCTGATCAGGATGGCATAGTCTATGTTTTCCTGAACATCTTCAATGAGGATGGTCTTGGACGCATCGGTGATGTTGCCGTCTGAGTCGAAATGATCTTCATCAAAAGGGATGAATTCAAAAAAGATGTGCTCATTCAGGACCAGCTTCATGCCATCAGGGTCCTGCCGGTCTTGGTAGGCGATGAATCCTTCTGAAGCCAGATAGGTTTCTATGTAAGAAATGGGTTTTCCCAGCAAGCGTTCAAATCCTTTTTTATAAGGCTCGAAAGCCACGCCACCATGACAAAACAAGGTAAGGTTCGGCCAAATTTCATGGATGTCCTTCAATTGGTACCGTTCAATGATCATTTCCATGCACATCTGTATCCAGGCAGGCACCCCAACAACAAATCCAATGTCCCAATTCGGGGCTTCCTCCACAATGGCTTGAAGTTTGTTGTTCCAGTCTTTGGTTTTGGCTATTTTTTTTCCTGGCCGGTAAAAGGGGGAAAACCAGAAAGGTGCTTTTTTGGCGGTAATCCCACTGAGGTCCCCTGCAAAATAGCCTGGTCCTTTTTGGAGGTCAGTGCTGCCTCCCAGCATCAGGTATCCCTTTCCTACGGATTTCCATGAGATGTTGTCATAATTCCTCAAAGACAGGAGCTGCTTGATCATGACAATCCGGTTGCCCTTCATCAGCTCTTTGGTAATGGGAATGTATTTGCTGGCAGACTCTGAGGTACCCGAACTCAGCGCGAAATATTTTATTTTTCCAGGCCAGCATACATCCGGAATTCCCTTTAAAGTCTGGTTCCACCATTCCTTGTAGAGTGTGCTGTAATCAAAAGCAGGAACGATCTTGCGGAAATCATCATGGGGGGTCTTGCTATTGAGGATTGCATTGAACTGGTATTGTTCGCCGAATTGTGTTTGCCTGGCTTTTTTCAAAAGGAATTTCAGCACCCGGTTTTGTTGTCTTCCAGGTGAGTTGGTGGGAAGCCTCAGGGCATTGGCAATCGATTTAGGCAGTCTTATGTCTATTAATGCCATTGAGTGCAAGTTACGCCATTTGTTTTTTTTGGCTATTCTTTTGTATTTTTAGTAACTAAATACAGTTTATGAACAGACGTGATGCACTTGAAAGGGTAGCCCTCATCTTGGGTGGAACAGTCATTGGCGGCGCTGCATTTTTGCAGGGTTGTAAAAACCCCTCAGAAAAAGCGGCAGCCTTCTCCTTGTCTCAAGACCAGATTGCCTTTCTGGATGAAGTTGCAGAAACCATCATCCCCACCACCAATACACCGGGCGCAAAAGCTGCATTGGTTGGGTCTTTCATGAACACAATGGTCACTGATTGTTACAAAGAAAAAGACCAGAAAATTTTTGCTGCAGGCATCACTGAAATTGACAATTCCTCCAACCACATGTTTGGCAAAGGCTTCATGAGCATCACCCCAGCACAAAGGACTTCACTGTTAAGCCAGGTGAACAAGGAGCTCAAAGCATACAATGACAGCAAGAAAGAGGAAGATCCCGCACATTATTTTGGGATGATGAAACAGCTTACCCTTCTGGGGTATTTCAGTTCTGAAATTGGCGCCACTCAAGCACTTCGTTATGTTGCCATCCCTGGCAAATATGAAGGTTGTGTTCCTTACAAAAAAGGCGACAGGGCTTGGGCATAATAAATTGTTTCATGAAGTTTTTGCTTGTCCTGCTATTTGTTCCCATCATCGGATTCTCACAGTCTAAAGATGAGAAAGCAATCTTGTCTATTCTCAGCAATCAGACAGCCGCTTGGAACAAAGGTGATTTCGACCAATTCATGGTGGGCTATTTGCACACTGATTCCCTCATGTTCATTGGGAAATCTGGTATTACTTATGGGTATGCGGCAACCCTCAACAATTACAAGAAAAGTTATTCCGGTGCAGACAAAATGGGAAAACTCAGTTTTGAAATCCTTCACCTCAAGAAATTGGGAAGAAAACACTACCTGGTTGTTGGCAAATGGTCACTGAAGCGGACAGCCGGCGATGTTGGCGGTTACTATACCCTTACCTTTGAGAAGCAAAGCGGTGGCTGGGTCATTGTTGCAGACCACAGCAGCTAAAAGCAACCTTTCCTTCTTTTTTGCGTCTACTTAAAAATCATTTTTATGTTTCTCATCATTCTCGGTGTTGTACTGTTCATCATTGGCGCTTCTGCCATGCGTTCTGAAACCAAAATCACGCCTTTTGCGAAATCCATCAGGGGGGTTGGACTGGCTGTAATCATGCTCGGCGCACTCAGCTCCAGCGTCCGGCAGGTGGATGCGGGATTTGTAGGCGTAAAGTCACTCTTTGGCAAGGTCCAAAAGCAAACATTGGAAAGCGGGCTTAGCCTGATCAATCCATTGATGGACGTGACCAATATTGATACCCGGACCCAGAATTATACCATGAGTGGTGTTCATGATGAAGGGACCAAGTCTGGCGATGATGCAATAAAAGTGTTGACAGCAGATGGCTTGGAAGTTACCATTGATCTTTCTGTTCTTTACCGCGTCAATCCAACTGAAGCACCAAAATTGTTGAGTGAGATTGGTGTCAACTTTGAAGACAAGATTGTACGCCCTATCACCAGAACCAGGATCAGGGACAATTCAGTTTACTATGATGCGGTGGCATTGTATTCAACCAAGCGTGATGAGTTCCAGTCAAGAATATTCAAAACCATTGAGGTTGATTTCAAACAACGTGGTTTGATCCTAGAGAATTTATTGGTAAGGAACATTACCCTCCCTGCTTCTGTAAAGTCAACCATTGAACAGAAAATCAATGCGGAACAGGAAGCCCAAAAAATGCAGTTTGTGCTTCAGAAGGAAAAACAGGAGGCTGAGCGCAAAAGGGTTGAGGCGCAAGGTATTTCTGATTACCAGCGCATCATCAATGAGAGCCTCAGCGACAGACAGCTTCAATATGAGCAGATTCAGGCCATGAAAGAATTGGCAAAATCTGCAAACTCGAAGATCATTGTCATGCCATCCAAAGGAGGCACACCGCTGATCCTCGACGCAAAATAGCATATCACTTATTCATTGTCGGAATTGGAAGGAGCAATCCTGAACCAATTCCGGCTTTTTTTGTTTTGACAACATGGATCCTGTAGTAAGCGCTTTCATGCAACGCATTGTTTGGTCTTTGACATCGGCTCTTGTCTGGCTGATGATCAATGCAGTTGCAGGATTGAAATTTGAGCTGGCTTTCTTTGATGGCAACCACCCAACAGGAACCATTCTGTTTTATTGCTGGTTAGTTGGCAGCATTTTCCTGCTCTTCA
>Ga0222712_10004035_pt1 | contig 15605 bp, 10 predicted proteins | sample C33_657DmetaG_FD_165043 | JGI IMG/M metagenome (GOLD analysis project Ga0222712, IMG submission 165043) | Estuarine water microbial communities from San Francisco Bay, California, United States - C33_657D | ecosystem: Environmental > Aquatic > Marine > Unclassified | place: USA: California... | reverse complement strand
CCAGGCAGTTCGAGGCCCGCGCCGCGGCCGCGGATGTCGTCCGGCATGCTTTCCGTCAGTTCCCAGACCACGTCGCCCTGCTGAACCAGGCGGTGCGCGACGAGCACCCGCGCGTGCGCCTGACGGCGATCGTGGCCGCGACCTGGCTGGACAACGCCGACGGCGCCAAGGTCGCGCTCGAGGCCTTCCGCCAACCGGTCGACCGCTGGCTGGCCCCCGTCCTGCACTACGCCCTGACCTACACGCTCAAGGATGACGTCGCCGCGTTGCAGGCCGCGGGTGCGCTGAACCTGGCCGACAACCCCGCCGCGGCCGAGTACCTCGCGGGCAAGTCCAAGATCGGCCAGCCGATCGCGGAGACGGGCCCGAAGCCCGTCCGCAAGCTCACCGCCGCCGAAGAGAAGGTCTTCCAGCTCGGCCGCGAGGTCTACTTCCGCGACGCGCATTGCGCGACCTGCCACCAGGCCGACGGCAAGGGCATCGCCAACGTCTACCCTCCCCTCCTGCGCAGCGACTGGCTCGCGGACGACGAGCGGGCGATCAAGGTCGTGCTCAAGGGACTTTGGGGGCCGATCACGGTCAGCGGCCAGTCCTTCGACCCGGCCAAGGGCGTGCCGCCCATGATGGGCTTCGGCGGGATGCTCAACGACCAGGAGGCGGCGGCCGTGCTCAGCTTCGTGCGCCTTTCCTTCGGCAACAGCGGCAAGGTCATCACGCCCGCGCAGGTCGCGAAGGTCCGCGCCGCCACCAAGGACCGCGTCAACTTCTACACCGCCGAGGAGATCCTCAAGGAACACCCGCTGAAGACGCCGGCTCCGGCCAAAAAATAGGCGATCACCTCATCGAAGGGGTCAGGCCGTTCGTCGAGGACCCTGTTAGTTTAAACGGCAAATAACCGCCTCTAAACTAACACCCCCCGGCACGAACGGCCTGACCCCTTTGGGGCGGATTGAACCTAGGTACACGGAGGGGAAACCCTTGATGCTGAGCGGGGTCTGGCTATCCCTGTGGCACCCCACGACGATGCCCCGCCTGCTGACGCTCGCCCTTTCCCTCTGCGCCCTACCCCACCTCGGTCGGGCCGAGGAAGCCAAGCCCGTGCCCACCGTCGCCGGCGTGGTCGTCACGCTCTGGCCGAAGGGCGGGATGCCCGGCCAAGCCGTCCCCGGCCCGGAGCGCACCCTACCCGCTCGCGGCGATCACGTCGTACGCCTGACCGACATCTCCGAACCGTCCTTCACCGTGTACAAGGCGGCGGCGACGAAGCCGACACCCGCGGTGATCATCTGCCCCGGAGGCGGCTACGGCGGCCTGGCCTACAACAAGGAAGGCACCGAGGTCGCGGCCTGGCTCAATACCCTCGGTATCACCGGCGTCGTCCTCAAATACCGCGTGCCCAAGAACCAGGAAGGCGCCTATCAGGACATCCAACGCGCAATCCGGATCGTCCGTCAGCGTGCCTCCGAATGGAACATCGCCCCCGACCGCGTCGGCGCCATGGGTTTCTCCGCCGGCGGTCACCTCGCCGCGCGCCTCAGCACGCTTGGCGGCCCCGCCACCTACCCGCGGATCGACGAGGCCGACGACCAGCCGTTGCGGCCGGACTTCGCGCTGCTCGTCTACCCGGCCTACCTCGACCAAGGCCTGCCGAAGCTTGTCGATGCGAAGACGGCACCGACGTTCCTTGCGCACGCCGAGGACGACAAGGGCTTCATCAAGGGGAGCAAACTCTACCATGAAGCCCTCGTGACCGCCAAGGTCCCGAACGACTTCTTCCGGGTCGCCACCGGCGGCCACGGTCATGGCCTCCGCTCCGAAAAGGAGATCAAGGCCTGGCCGGAAAAAGGCGAAGCCTGGCTCCGCCGGATCGGCGTGCTGGCTCCGCGCTGACGCGCGCCGCGCCCGGTCCGGCGACGTTCAGCGTAGTTCCTCCGCCGTCGCCGCGCGGTAATCGGCGAGCGCGAGAAAGTAATCGGACACGCTCGACAGTTCGGCGAAGCGCGCCTCCAGCGCCGCCTGCTCGCGGAGCTGCAGCGCCAGCAGGTCGCCCGCGCCCTGCCGGAAACGCGTCTGCTCGGCCGCGACCAGGACATCGGCCAGCTCGACATTGCGCCGGGCGAGGCCCAGCTGTTCCTGCGCGGCCTGCAAGGCGGACCAGCCGTCGCGGACCTCGACGCGGATGCGGTCGCGCACGAAGTTCAGGTCCTGATCGAGCCGGCGGAGTTCGGCATCGGCGGCCTGCCGGCGGCCCAAGGCCTCGTTACGCTGCAGGGGCAGACGCAGCTCGAGACCGGCCCGGGTCTCCTCGCGGCGGATGTCGGTGTAAGGCCCATTCCCCTGGCTGCGGGTGACGCCGAGCGTCAGGTCCAGGTTCGGCAAGGTCGCGTTATCGGCGAGGCGACGGTCGACCTCGACCTTCTCGCGCACGAGCCGGATACGGCGCAGCTCCGGTCGCCGTTCGATCGCTGACTCGACGACCAGGACGTCACCCACCCCGGCCGGGAGGGGCTCCGGCGGGAGCGCGGCGGGCAGGCGGTCGTTGGGCGGCAGGATGGGCTGGTCATCGGGACCGCGGAGAAACAAGGACAGTTCGAGCGCGGCGGCCTCCCACCGACGGCGAGACTGCGTGACGGTCAGCTGGCGGCTCACGATGAGGCGCTCGTTGTCCGTCACCACGATCGGCGCCAGCATGCCTTTGTTGGCCTGCTCGGTCAGGCCGGCGGCGCGCTCCTCGGCGACGCGGAGCTGCTCGCGCGCGACCTTCTCCCGCTGACCGGCGATGACCCAGCCGTAATAGGCGCGGGTCGCCGCCCGGGAGATGTCGAGCCGTTGGCGGTCCACGAAAGGATCGACCAGCCCGAGGTCCAGCCGGGCCTTGAGCAGGTCGGCTCGCGGGCGGTCGATGAAGCCGTCGCGCAGCAGGTTGAAACGCAACCCGGCCCGGAACTCGCCGTCGCGCTGCGTCCGGTCCTTATCGTAGTCCGCGAGCATGCCGCTGCTCCGGCGATACCCGGCGAAGAGATTGGCGCCCCAGAAAGGCAGCCGCTGCTCCAGCGAGACGTCCCCGGAGGAGCCATCGTAGTAGCCGCGCGGGACCACCCCGGCGCGCAAGGCGAAGCCCAGGTCGAAGGCGCCCTCGCTCTGGCGGAGCCGGCCGGCGGCGATATCCTGCTCGATCAGGGCGATGAGCAAAGGGGGGTAGCGGCCCTGCACGCTGGCCAGCACCTCGGGCAGGCGCAAAGGCTCCACCGCGCCGGCGAGGCAAATCGTCAGGAGCAACAGGACCCAGGACCTCATTTGCGGGTCTCCTTGCCCGGCTCGTCCATGGAAACCACGGGCGGGAAGCCGTTGAGCTGACGCCAGATCTCCTTCCAGAGCGGGACCTGCTGGAGCAGCACCCAGCCGTTGGCGCGCACGCCTTGCCGGAGCCAGCGGTTGCCGGGCCACTCGACTTTGGTCGGTTTGCCGTCCTTGATCACGATGTCGGGCGAAGGCGCGACGACGACGCGGAACTTGCCCGAGGGATCGCCGGCGGCGTCGACGAACACGACCTCGCCGCCGAACGTGCCGATCGCGATGCTGGGCCAGCCCACGAACTGGATGGCCGGCCAGCCCTCGAACTGGAGACGGACCGGGCTGCCGGGGATCACGGTGCCGTCCGGCTTGGTGATGCGGGACTGCAGCAGGGGCATGTCATTACCCTCGAGCCAGATCTCGACGAACCGGCTATCGGTCTCAGGGATGACCACGCAGATCGGGCTGCCGGGCCGGAGGTAGGAGCCGTCGGTCGCCTGCACGGACAGGACGATGCCGTCGCGCGGTGCGCGGACCAGCTGGCGCTCGTTCTGGTTGATCTGGACGTCGATGACGCCGAGGTCGCGCTCGACCGAGGCGAGGTCGGACTGCGCCGAACCGCGCTGCGCCCGCACCCCGGCGATGGTCGCGCTGAACTCGCTCTCGGTGCGGCCCAGGGTCGCTTCCGCGGCGAGCAGCGCCGATGCCGTGCTATCGCGCGACTGGATGGCGAGTTCGTAGTCGCGGACGGAGACGAGGCCGCCCTGCTTGAGTTCCTTGGTGCGGGTGAAGTTCAGCGCGGCGGTCTCGGCCGCGATCTTCTCGGCGACGACCCGCTGGCGGGCGGCGTCCACCGACTGGCCGCGGGCGAGCTCGAGCTGGCGGACCTGGAGGTCGAGATCCTCGATGCGCCGCGCGGTCGCGGTCCGGCGGTCGGCCAGCGAGGCGCGCTGCGACTTGAGGTTGGCGAGCAGGTTCGGGTCGTTGTCCTGCAATTCGGCGATGGCCTCGCCGGACTTGACGCGCTGCCCTTCGACGACGTGCATCTTCCGCACGAGACCCGCGACGGGCGCCTCGACGTTGATCCGGCGGTCGAGCGGGTCGAAGGCGATGACCTTGCCGGTCCCGCGCACGAACTGCTGCCACGGCAGAAACCAGATGGCGAGCAACAGGGTCACGAACCCGACGGCGGCCAGGCGCGCAACCAGGCGGATCCGCTGGGAGGAACCGGCCAGCAGCAACGCGGGGAGCTGCCCGCGCAAGGGGATGGGCGAGGAGTCGGAGCGGGGGTTCATGCCTTGGAGGGACAAAGGGTGTGGATGGTGGCGCAGCGGCGGGCCAGCTGTGGGTCGCGGGTGGCGAGCAGCAAGGTCCAGGGACGGCCGGGAGCCAGGATGAGGTCCGCGAGCTGCGTCGTGTTCTCGGGATCCATGCCGTCGAGGAACTCGTCGATGATGAGGAGACGGGGGCGATGCAGCAACGCGCGGGCGACGAGCAGGCGGTTGCGCTGCCGGCTGGAGAGGGGCAGCCCGCCGGTCACGAGACCCATCTCCAGGCCGCCCGGCATCGCGAGCAGGTCCGCCAGGAGGCCGACTTCCGCGAGCGCGGCCTGGACCTGGCCGATGGTGATGTCCGGCCGGCCGAGCCGGAGGTTCTCGAGCAGGCTCGCGGTGAGGATATCCTGCGAACGCAGGACCATGACCTGACCGCGGTACGCTTCCAGGTCCCACGAACGCAGGTCCAGTCCGTCCACGAGGATCGCGCCGGCGGTCGGCTCGCGCATGCCGGCGACGAGGTCGATGAGCGTGCTGCAACCGCTGCCCTGCGCGCCGCCGAGGGCCACGCGGCCCCCCGGAGGCACCTCGAAGGTGACCTGCCGCAGGAGTTCACGCCCGCCGGCGTAGGCGAAGCCGACGCCCCGCAGGGAGATCGCCGCCCCGGCCGGGGCGCCCGCCGGCACCTCCCCACCCTCGCGATCGGTCTGCAGGTCGACGAGATGGCCGAGCTTGTCCACGGCGGCCAGCGCGTCGTACCAGGCCTCGAACTGCTTGCCGAGCTTGGCGACGGAGGCCACGACGGTGCTCACGATGAGTTCGCTCGCGACGAGTTGGCCGAGCGTGAGCTGCTGGCTGAGCACCAGGCCGCCACCGACGATCAGGAGCGCGGCGGTGGCGAGCACCTCGAGGGTCAGCAGGCCGATGATCTGGCGCATCAGCACCCGGAAATGCCAGCCGCGGTCGGCCAGGTAGCGGCGGGAGAGCTCATCGGCGCGCGCCGAGGCAAGCGTCAGGCCCGAAGGACCCTTGAAGAGGCGGGGGTAACGGGCCACCTCCTCCAACCATCCGACCGCCGCGTATTTGCTGCGCGACTCGGCCAGGCTGGACGAGATCGCGCCGCGTCCGAGCACGAAGACCACGAGCGCCAGCCCGAAGAGGATGACGAGCATGTAGGCCAGCAGGAACGGATGGTAGAAACCCAGCACGAGCAGACCCACCACGGCGCCGACGATGATGTTGATGCCGTTGAGCAGGAGCATGGCCGAGCTCTTCTGCACGGTGACCACGTCAAGGAAGCGGTTGACCATCTCGGGCGCATGGACCCCGTCGAGGGCCTCGGTCTTCACGCGCGGCAGGCGCCAGGCCATGTCGGCCGCGAGACGCACGAAAATGCGGCGCTGGATGTGCTCCGCGACGACGTATTGCAGGCCCCGGATCACGGCCGAAAGGATGAGACAGCCGCTGAGCGCGAGGGTGATGAAGATCAGCGCCTGCTGGAAGGGGGTCGACTGCGTGCCGAAGGCGAGGTTGCCGACGACGCCGTTGATCGCCAAAGGTAGCGCGAGGTACAGCAGGCCGGTGACCAGGCTGAAGATGAAGATGGTCGCGATGTCGGAGACCTCGGGGCGCATCAGGCCGAACAGGCGGCTGACGGGCGTCGGGTGATGGCCGTGCGCGTCGTCGTCGCGGCCGGCCAGCCCATCGGCCGGGAGCGCGGGGGAGACGAACGCGGCCTCGACCTCGGCCTGCGCGGAGGCGAGTCCCAGTTTCTGGACCAGCGCGGCGCGGCTGAGGACGCGGGTTTGCTCATCGCCGGCGAAATCGGCCACCCGCTCGCGGAACAACCCGCCACCGACGACGACGACCCAGCCGGCGGCGGGCGTGTGGACGATCAAAGGCATCGAGGCCCGGGCCTGCCAGAGCGCTGAAGCCAGGGACATCCGGCACACATCGGCCCGGAGGCCGGCGGCGGGCAAGGTGGCGGCGACGCGTTCCAGCGGCTCCTCGTCCCGATGGGCGGACAGCGCCCCGGAGATACGTACCGGGTCGGCGGTCAGCCCGGCCTGCCGCGCCAGGTAACCGATGAGCGAGAGTTCCGCGGCGGATTCGACCGCGGGATCCGGGGACGGCACCGACGGACCAGCCACATTCCGAGAGTCAGCCATAGGCTCTAAATCGAGGTCTCTGTCACAAGAAGCAAACCAAAGTTCCCGAATCACGGGCACGATATTCCGGACCATTTATCTATGCCTATTGCATCCATAGAAGAGTCTGCCGGTGGCGCACGAGAAGGCTGAGGTAAAGCAGCGTTCACCAGACTCACCTGATGATCGGCGACGTCGGTGACGGGCGAAGAAGGCCAGATCGGCGAAGGCAAGCATCGAGCTCAAGCGCCCCTTGGAGGTCCCCGGCTCGGACCGACCTTGGGGCGGCTACCGGCGAACCACCGAACCCGGCCGGAAAAACGCCTCCACCCCACCCCTACCTCCGCGTGCCCCCTCGAATCAGCCTCCTAGATGGGTCCTCCCTTGCCAATTTCGGCCTAGGCCCCCAAAAAAAGCATCGGTTCGCCGATCTGGCGGCCGCACGCCTCTTTCTGATTGTTACAAATGTTACGACTTCGCAACAGCCTCCCCCTCCTGCTGGTGGCCGCCGCCGGCCAACTCGGCGCGCAAACCGCGCCCAAAGAGCCCGTCGGTCCGGGCCGGAACCCGACACTGAAAGAACAATGGGAAAACCTCGGCTTGGTCTACCGCGACCCGAAGAGCACCGGCTTGCAGGAATTCTGGCTGCTCGGTCGCTACCACGGTCACTACCACGATACCGGCGGAGCCGGACGCAGCGACAGCGGGCTGGAAAGCCGGCGCGTCCGCCTCGGCTTCCAGGCGAAGATGATCGACCGTCTTACGATCCATGCGCAGGCGATCAGCGGCAGCGACTTCGAACCTGTCTACAATGGTTTCACGGAGCTGTGGGTCCGCTGGGAATTCGACCCGGCCTGCGCCCTCACCGTCGGCCAGCAAAAACATCGGTTCACCCATGACCGCAATGTCTCGAGCCGTTACCTGAGTTTCATGGAGCGGTCGATGTTCACCAACATGATGGGGCTGGACTACACGCCCGCGGTGACGCTCTCGGGCCGCGCCGGGAAACTGGATTATTACGCCGGGGTCTTCTCCAACACCGCGGGCATCGACATGTGGGAGGCCTTCACGGAGCTGCACTCGGGCTGGTCCGGCCTGGCCGCCATGACCTATGACCTCGGCACGCTCGGCGGCGCCGACTCGGTGACCTTCTACGGGAGCCTGCTGCACAGCGAAGCCCGGACGGGGGCGACCAACCTGACCCGCTTCGATGACGCGGCCTCGGCGGCGCTGATCCTCACCAAAGGTCCGGCGGCGCTCGTCACGGAGGTGACCGCCGGCTTCGGCGGGACCAAGGGCGACGCCGTCGGCCTCAACCTGCAACCCAGCCTTTTCCTGACCGACCAGCTGGAGTTGGTCAGCCGCTTCCAGCTGGCCTCCGCCAGCCACGCCGACGGCCTGCGGAGCCAGCGCCGCTACGAATCCGCGGCCGGCCTGCCCAACGGCGACCATTATCAGGCGACCTACCTGGGACTTAACTACTACCTCGCCGGGCATAGGATGAAGCTGCTCTCCGGGATCGAGCACGCCCGCATGAACCAACGGGATGTCGTCACCCTCTTCGCCGGCTTCCGCCTGTTCTTCGGCCCGCATTCGAACGCGCCCTACCCCGGCAACAAGTTGCTCAAGGGCATCTGGTAATCGCCGGGAGGCCTCGGTCCCGCCTCACTTCGCCGGCACGGGCGGGCGCGGGGCGGACAGTTCCTTCAGGACCGCGCTGAAGGCGGGCTTGGGCTGACCCTGACGATCGAAGAGCAAGGGGTGGTTCACTCGCGCCCACGGGAACTTGTTGAGCCAGCTCTGGCCATCGTGCAGGTTCCAGAACGATACGCGGAGGATGACGTCGTCGTACTGGCGGAACAGGCGGAAGAGCCGGCCGTACTGCTCGGCCTGCCGGGCGAGGACCTCCGGCGGGCAGCCGTCGACGTAGGGATTGATCTTCGCCATCTCGGCCCGGTGCTTGTTGCCGTCGGCCCACCAGCGGCCGCGGGGGATGACGTCGATGTCGAGTTCGCTGACGACGGCCTTCAGGCCGAGCGCGCGGAGGGCGGCCAAGGTCTTCTCGAGCGCCTCATACGGCACGCGGTCGATCTCGTAATGCCCCTGCAGGCCGATCGCGTGGACGGGCGCTCCGCCGGCCTTCAGCTTCGCCAGCAGGCGCAGCATCTTCTCGCGCTTCCCATCCAGCTCGTTGTTGTAGTCGTTGTAGATGAGCAGGGCGGCCGGATCGGCGGCGTGGGCGGCCGCGAAGGCCCGTGCGATGAACTCGTCGCCCGCGGCGCGCGTCCAGCCGGACTCGCGGAGCTCACCCTGGCCGTCGGCAAGCGCCTCGTTGACCACGTCCCACGCATGGATCTTGCCCTTGTAGCGGCCGACGACCTTGGCGACGTAGGCCTCCATGCGGGCCAGCAGTACCTCCTTCGAGGCCGGCGCGGCGCCGTCCTGGTAGAACCAGGGCGGCGTGCGATCGTCCTTGGCCCAGACCAGGCAATGGCCGACGACCTTGAGGTCCTTGCCGTTCGCGAAGGCCACGAACTTATCGGCGAGGTCGAAATTCCAGCGGGCCTCCGTCGGACGGAGCGCGGCGGGCTTCATGCAGTTCTCCGGGGTGACGTGGCCGAACTGGGCCGTCAGCAACGGCCAATCTTCGGGGCGCTCCCCGATCCGGTCGGCCAGGCCGACCCCGGAGGCCCAGGGCGAGGCCTGCCGCAAGGTCTGGGCGGAGCCCAAGGCGGCGGACAGGAAAAGCGCGCAGAGAGACCAGGAGCGGAGCATGCCGTCATCAAAGCCGCACCCGCATTCAAGTAAACATCCTAAAGGCATCCACCTAGCGGCGCGAATCGGCATCCATCGCCAGTTCGGTAACTCTGGCCCCCAACTCCAGCGGGCCGCGGTGAGTCGCTCCGACGCGTGGCTCTAGCCCGCCGTGCCCCGGAAACACCGGGCCCAAAAGCCGTGCCTGCCCTGATACGGGACTAACGCGCAACGTCGCGGTTGTCCGTGATCGTCGTCTCCTTGGATTTCATGACCAGAATCTTGGGCGTACCCGGGGGCACCCCCTTCGCCAGCGGGCCGAAGGTGTTGCCGCGGACCACCACCTGCGAGGCGTTGGTGATGACGATCGCCGGCCCGACGGGCCAGATCCAGTCAAAGACGCTCGGGGTGGTGCCATAGCCGGTAAAGGTGTTACCCTCGATCAGTATATTGGCGCTGTCATGCGAAGTGTGCTCGGGGGCATCGCTGACGACGGGCTTGGCGCCGTTGAGACCGGCGATCGGCGAGGCCCCGATCACGATGTTGGGATGATTGTTATCGGTGAAGACGCAGTCGCGCACCGTGAAGTTACGGATGGCGGACCCTTCCTCGAAATACCATTCGGGCGAGGCGAAGACCGCGGGCTGGAAGCTGCTGGTGAACGTGCAGCGTTCGACCGTGCAATGGGCGGCCTTGAGGTTGAGGCACTTCGCGCGGAAGACCTGGAACTTGCTGTCGCGGATGATGGTCCGCTGCCCCACCGTCGCCACGTTGATGAGCCGGTCGATGCCGTCGACGATGGCCGCGCGGCTGAAGTCGCCGTTGCCTGCGCCGGCCCCCACGCGCTCCGTCACGACGTCCCGGTCCAGGGTCAGCTCGACCAGACCGCCCGGGGCGCCTTGGGCGCCGACGACCACGGCTTCGGAGCGTTTTTTCTTATGCTGCCAATCCCAGAGCTCCACCCGATCGCCCGGACGGTGGTCGATGTTGGTGGCCTTGACGACCAAGGTGCGCGGGTCTTTCTGCGCGGTGACCCGGGTGTAATTGGCCAGGATGTCGATCCCGTCGTCATCGATCTTGGAGAAATCGCACTGCTCCAGCAGGAGCGTGCCGCGCAGACCGGAGACCTGGCCGCCGCCCGCGCAGGCATAAAGCCGGTTCGAGCCCGGCGGGACGCCGATCACCAGACGACGAAACGTGGTGGCGCCTTCCAACCCGCGGACATAGAAACCCGCCTGGGCCCCGCCACCCCAGTAGCGCACATCCTCCAAGGTGGTGTCGCGCAGGTTGGTGAGCACGAAGGCGTGACTGCGCGAGCTCCCGTAGAGGAAGAACCGCTTGCCGGGCCAATTCTCGATGGTCGGCCTACCCTCCAGCTTCCAGCTCCAGGTACGCTCGCCGGTCTTCACCATCTTGGTCGGATTGGGCCAGTGGCGATCGAGCTGGTAGTAATTCTTCTCCGGATGGACGAAAGGATGGAGCTGCGCGCCCGCGAACGACGGGCCATCCGGCGCGGGATACCCGGGGTCGATCGCGACCTCGCACGTCATGTTGGGCAGGTCCACGCTCACGATCGTGCCCTGCGTATAGCCCAGCGGGTCATGGTCGATGGCGATGTTGCGCACCGTGACGCGTTGGCTGTCGGCGATACGGAAAACCGGCGCATCCAGGTCGCCTGACACCAGGGTGGTCTCCCCTTCGCCTTGGAACGTCAGCCCATCGGCGCCGTTGATGAGGATGGACTTCTCCTTACCCAGCGCCGTCTTGTATCGGCCCGCGGGCAACACGACGACGGCGTCCGGGCCTTGCTTCTTCGCGGCCTGGATCGCGGCGTTGATCGCCACCGTGTCGTCGGTCACGCCATCGCCCTTGGCGCCATGATCCCTGACGCTGATCGGCCTCTTCTCGGCCGCCGACAGCGGGAGGAAGCAAGCCAACAGCAGCAGGCCCGCCTCGAGGATGAAGGCCATCGACCTGCGTCGGCTCGAAGGGACAGGCGGCATAGGCATCCTATGGGGCGGTCCGATCCCGCCAAGGCAAGCACGGGATGGGCAGACCCTGAAGCATTCGACGGCCCGCCCCGGGAAGCCGCTCTGCTTATTTCGCCGTGGCCTACTTCCGGATCTGGCTGGGCGACGACCCGATGGGCGTGTCGATGCGGCGACACCCTCCTCGACCGGTGAGCCGAATCCGCCGTCGACCTCGCCCGTGCCCGGGGCCATACTTGCTGTCATGCCCAACCTATCCTGCATTCTTCTCCTCGGCTTGGGCTTGGTCGGCTGCCAGTCCTGGACGGACTCCTGCGGAGCCGAGGCGAAGCCGCCCTTGCGCGCCATCGAGCGACCGGTCGACCTCAAGCGCTTCATGGGCGACTGGTACGTCATCGCGCACATCCCCACCTTCATCGAGGACGAGGCCTTCAATGGGGTCGAAAGCTACCGTCTGGATACGGACGGCACGATCGCGACCACCTATGTCTTCAACAACGGAGGCTTCGACGGCCCGCTCAAGACCTACCACCCCACCGGCTTCGTCCACAACCGCGCGACCAACGCCGAATGGCGGATGCAGTTCGTCTGGCCGTTCAAATCCGCCTACCTGATCGCCTACCTCGACGACAACTACGAGACCACCGTCATCGGCGTGCCGGACCGCGATTACGTCTGGATCATGGCGCGCACCAAGACCATCCCCGAGGCCCGCTACCAGGAACTCGTGAAGTGGCTGGCGGACAACGGGCACGACGTCACCCAGCTCCGTCGCGTCCCGCAGCGCTGACCTTGAACAGGGCGAACCGTCAGTCCGTCTGGCTATCGGTTAATCCGACCCGTTCGCCTGAATTGACCGGCAGCCTGACACGCAGATGGTCCGCCCTGCTCTTGCTACCGCCGACGAGACCGGCCGCGACGTCGGCCGACCGCCCGCTCAGTAGACATACCTCAGCACGAGCGAATTGAAGAAAATCCTGTTGGCGAAGTCCCCGGGCTTGCGCGGATCGTATCCGCCGAAGAATAACCTGATCCCGGCGTCGACCTGCGAGGTCGCGCCGGCCTTCCGACGCAGGCCGAAGTAGACATCGAACAACCCGTCCAACAAGACGTTGCCACGGTGGCCGGGCAGGAAATCGGAGCGGGTCACGAATTCGAGATTCTCTCCCAGCCTCCGGGTTGCCTCGAGATTGAAGACCGGGAGGACCATGAAATCGTTGGTCGTGAAACCCTGCCCGCTGCCGCGGAAAGTCACTTCGGCATACCTCGCCAACAGCGAACCGCCCAACCGGAGGGAGCCATCCTTGCTTTCGCCGCAAAAAGCCTTGTTCGCGCTGAAACGGATCGTGTGGAACTGGTAATCCATCGTGGCGGCGTCTCCGGCGTTGAACGTCTGCCCCTTGGCGGAGAAGTCCGCCTTGAGCGTGTCCGCATAGCTCACCGAAAGCGGTTGCAGGACGACGCCGTAGTTCCAGTCGCCTTCCTTCACGAGCCAGTATTCCAGCCTCAACGTCGCGGCGGTCTGCCCCCACCCACGGGTGGCGTCCCCTTGCTCAAAGCCGCTGATCTTCATCCCGCGGGTAGAAATCAGACCGGCCTCCACTTCCAGCCGACCGGTGTATTCGGAGGCCTGAGCACCCGTGGCGAGGCCCAGAAGGAGTAGGAGGAATTTGTGCTTCATGGCGATAGGGCTCAAAGTCTTCGGGGAAGGCAGCCGCAAGCAAGCCCGCGTAGGATTACCCCGATCGGGTGTCGGGGGAGTCCCAGGCGCCCGGCAGCGAGGACCTGCCGGCGACGGGCGGACATGAGCCCCAACCAAGATGACGGCAAGCTGGGGGACCTCCTCCAACCCCAGGGCGGACACGCCTGCGGCCTGGCGGCATTCCAAGCGGTTAGCGATGGTCATAGTTTCTGGTCATAGTTTGACCGATCCACCCTGCTTTTGGTAACGTCCTTGGTAACGTCGGGCGAATCCGTCCGCGCCCTTGACGGCGAAACAAACCCGTGACTGAGGCTAAACGCACGCAAAGCCCTTCGTCGGACCCTGTGCGCCAAAGTGGCGGAGAGGATGGGATTGGCTGCGCTCCGCTCCGGGCTTCGCCCGATGCCTTTGGCATCGCCTGTTCGCCTAACGGCTCACCGAACGGGTTCTCATCCCATCCGGCAGCCTTTTTGGTCACGCAAAGTGGCGGAGAGGATGGGACTCGAAGGAATGTCTCTCATCTGTATGTCGTTGAAATCCAACGACCGAGAAACTTTGCGGACAGTTTGCGGACAAGTTAACTGCCAACTCTGCTAAATTACTCCGGTGATTTTTGCGCGCAAGTAATTTGTTGGCGCGTGAAGAGCCTCTCAAACCCAGCTCCCGTGCGGGCCTGATCAGCCCTCGTTAAGGATGTCGATGTAGCGCTTGTACACGAAGACACGGTTGCGGGGCTTGCCGGTGGTCTCGCGCAGGATGCCATGGTCGACGAGTGCCTGGACGGCGCGAGTCGCGGCCGGGAAGTTGGTACTCATGGCGGCGGCGACGCCCTTGATGTCTAGGATGGGGCGCTTTCGGAAACAACCCAGAGCGCCGGTCGCCTTGCCGCCGGATCGGCCGAGATTCTGGACCTTGATTAGGTCCTCCTGATAGCAGTCAGCGAGCTTCCGAGCGGTCAGGGATGCGGAATGGGCTGTCTCGGCAACCCCCTTGAGGAAGAAGTCGACCCAAGCCTCCCAGTCGCCCTCGGCACGCACCTTGTCGAGCAATCGATAATACTCCGTCTTGTTGGCCTTAAGGTAGAGGCTGAGGTAGAGCAGCGGACGGGAGAGCTTGCCGGACTGCTGGAGCAGAAGCGCGATGATCAGGCGGCCGATGCGGCCGTTGCCGTCGAGGAACGGGTGAATCGACTCGAACTGCACGTGCGCCAGCGCGGCGCGTACGAGCGTGGGCATGCCGTCCTCGGCGTTGATAAACTTGTCCAGATCGCCCATGCATGGGAGCACCTCGTGCGGAGGCGGCGGGACGTAGTGCGCCTGGCTGGGCCGCTGGCCACCGATCCAGTTCTGCGAGCGTCGAAACTCCCCAGGCTCTTTCTCGGACCCTCTGCCCTTCGCCATCAACTTCTCGTGCATCTCGCGGATGAGACGACCGCTGAGAGGAATATCCTTCAGGCGCGCCATCCCATGCTCCATCGCGGCGACGTAGCTAGAAACTTCCTTAACGTCGTCGATCGGGACCTGAAGATCATCCAGTTCGAAGAGCATCAGGTCGGACAGAGTCGACTGGGTGCCCTCGATCTGGGACGAAAGCACGGCTTCTTTGCGCACATAGGCGTAGAGGAAGAGATCAATCTCCGGGAGATGGAGTGCCGCTCCATCCAGCTTGGCCAAGGCGGCTTCGGCCTCCTCCAGCAAACGCCGACGAGCAGCGGTCATCTCGATGCCGGGGCTAGGTGGCATCGGGCTGGGCACAAAAGCCCGAACCTGCTCCCCTTGGCAGGCTGTAACCTCGAATCGGCCGGTCGGACCTCGCTTCATGCCATGTTAATTAGCCTAATCTTTATTAACGCCAAACTAATTCTGCGTTAATAAAGAAAGGCCTTATTAATGTGGGTTCGAAGCCTAAGTATTCCTCAAAGGGGCCGACCAAGGGGTCAGGCCGTTGCTAAACCGCACTGATACTAGATCTGCCATAAACGGTCGCTCTTAGTATCAGCCTTACAGGAGTAACGGCATGACCCCATAGCTCACCCCATCCAGGACGCCCGGAGGGTCCGTTAAAGTGGCGGAGAGGATGGGGTTGGCTGCGCTCCGCTCCGGGCTCCGCCCGATGCCTGCGGCATCGCCTGTTCGCCTGACGGCTCACCGAACGGGTTCTCATCCCATCCGGCAGCCTTTTTGGTCACGCAAAGTGGCGGAGAGGATGGGATTGGCTGCGCTCCGCTCCGGGCTCCGCCCGATGCCTACGGCATCGCCTGTTCGCCTGACGGCTCACCGAACGGGTTCTCATCCCATCCGGCAGCCTTTTTGGTCACGCAAAGTGGCGGAGAGGATGGGATTCGAAGGAAATTTCCGCGTCTCTAAGTAGTTGAACTTCAACGACCGAGGTTTTTTGCGGACAGTTTGCGGACAAGTTATCCGCCAACTCTGCTAATTTATCCGGC
>Ga0222712_10004034_pt1 | contig 15607 bp, 13 predicted proteins | sample C33_657DmetaG_FD_165043 | JGI IMG/M metagenome (GOLD analysis project Ga0222712, IMG submission 165043) | Estuarine water microbial communities from San Francisco Bay, California, United States - C33_657D | ecosystem: Environmental > Aquatic > Marine > Unclassified | place: USA: California... | reverse complement strand
GGCGGAACGCATGGGTGCGCTGATGGCGCTCTGGCTTGCGCTGCTGACCATGCTGGCGCTGATCTTCATGCCGCAGGTGATTGCCGTGCTGGCGCCGGGGTTTGCAACTAATCCCGAGAAATTCGCGCTGGCCGTAGAACTGACGCGCATCACATTTTTCTACATGCCGCTGATTTGCCTGACGGCGCTGATTTCCGGCGTGCTGAATAGCCTGGACCGTTTCGGCGCCGCCGCCGCCGCGCCGGTATTCTTCAATTTGTTGTTGATGGCGGCCCTTGTGGGCCTGACGCCTTATCTGCCCACACCTGGCCATGCCTTGGCCTGGGGCGTTTTCGCCGCCGGCATTGTGCAGCTTGCCATGGTGTGGGTCGCAGCGCGGCAGGCGGGCATGGCGCTGCGCCTTTACCGCCGCCCGGCACTCACGCCGCCCATCCGGCAAGTGCTGCGCCGCATGGTGCCCGGTGTGCTCGGCGCTGGTGTCACGCAAATCAACCTGGCGGTGGATGTGATCATCGCATCCTTCCTGGTGAGCGGTTCGGTTTCTTACCTCTATTACGCGGATCGCGTGGCGCAATTGCCGCTGGGCGTGATTGGTGCAGCGCTTGGCACGGCGCTGTTGCCTGTACTCGCGCGGCATTTGCGGCAGGGGGAAAAACTTGCGGCGCATCGCACGCTCAATCGCGGCATTGAATTGGCCTTGCTGCTGACGTTGCCTTGCGCGGCGGGGCTGGCGGTAGCGGCGGGGCCGATCATCGCGGCGTTATTCCAGCGCGGCGCTTTTGATGCGGCGGCAAGCAGTGCTTCTGCGGCGGCCTTGATCGCCTATGCCGCCGGGCTGCCGGCCTTTGTGCTGGTGAAGGTTTTCGCGCCAGCCTTTTTCGCGCGCGGCGATACCTCGGCCCCGGTGCGGATTGGCATTGCCTCGGTCGCGGTGAATCTCGCGCTGAATTTAGCCTTCATGAATGTGCTGGGCCATATCGGCGTGGCGCTGGCAACAAGCATCGCAGCCTGGGTGAATGCCGGGCTTCTGGCCTGGCTGCTGATCCGCCGAGGCCACCTGGTGCTGGATCGGCGCTGCTGGCGCGTGCTGCCGCGGCTGGTGCTGGCGACGGCGATCATGGCGGCGGTGGTGTTTGGCCTGGGGCTGATGCTGCCGGGGCTTGGGATGGCGTTGCGTGCGGGCCTCATGATCCTGGTCGGCATGGCAGCCTTTACCCTGGCCGGCATGGCTTTGGGCGCCTTTCATCCGCGTGATGTGCTGCGCCAATTGCGCCGCCGCGCCCCCCGTAGCGCAGCGCCTGCCAATCCGTCATGATGCCCGCATAGTTTCGGGGGAAAACGCGCATGGATGCGGCGAAGCGGCAAACCATTCTGATCAATGCCGCGCATAGTTTCACCCATTACAGCCTGCTGATCCTGGCGACTGCCGTGCTGGCCATGGTGCAGCAGGATAGCGGCATTTTCGGCGGTGATTACGGGCCCATCCTGGCGCTGGGCACCGCCATGTTCGTGATCTACGGGATTTGCGCGCTGCCGATGGGCTGGCTTGCGGATCGCTTCGGGCGGCGTTTTCTGATGATTGCGTTTTTCATGGGCTCCGGCGCCTTCATGGTGGCGGCGGGCTTTGCGCCATCACCGCTGATGCTGGCCATCACGCTTGGCGCCATGGGGGCTTTCGTCGCGATTTATCACCCAATCGGCACAGCCATTCTGGTGGAAGCGGCAGGGCCCAAAGTGGGCCGCGCCATGGGGATCAACGGCGTTTTCGGCAATTTGGGTGTGGCCACCGCGCCGGTGCTGACTGCCTTCATCGCCGCCGATGCTGGCTGGCGCTGGGCCTTCATCATCCCCGGCATTGCCTGCATCATTGCGGGATTCTTCTACTGGCGCGAACCGCCTTTTGATTCGGAACGCATCCAGGCCGGCGGCAAGCCCTTTCCCGAAATCCCGCCCGCTTTGGTCCGCCGCGCGGTGATTATTCTGCTCGCCATCGCCACAGTCTCGGGCCTTGTGTTCAATGCCTATACGCTGCTGATCCCGAAGCTGATGGAAGAACGCTTGGCAAGCAGCCCTGAATTGCTGCCGATTGTGGGCTTGCTTTCCTTCCTTGCCACGATTTGCGGCGGCCTTGCGCAATTCAGCGTGGGGCGGATGATTGATCAGCGCACGCTGAAATCGGTTTTCATGCCACTCGCCATTCTGGTCGTACCGGGGCTTTTCGCTTTGGCCTTCTTGCAGGGCTGGGCGGTGTTGCCCGTGGCGGGGCTGGTCGCGGCCTGCATCTTCGGCCAGGTCACGGTAAATGAAACAATGACAGCACGCTATGTTGCCCCTGCCTTGCGCGCCAAGCTTTATTCCATCCGCTTCACGGTTGGGTTTCTGGGCGCGGCCATTGCCTCACCGCTTATTGGCTTTTTGCATGAAGCGACCGGGTCACTCGCGCTTTCCATGCTGGTGCTGGGCGGTGTGGCTTGCGTCACACTCGCCTGCGCCGCGCTATTCCCGAATAGGCCAGAGGAATTGCAGCCGGAACTTTGGGCGAAGGCCGGCTAGAATCACGCCGGCTTCAGCAACACATGGCGCTTTTTGCCGATGGAAAGCTTGATGACGCCATCTTGTAGATCAGCAGCATCCAGTACGCGATCAACCGCGCCAACCGGCTGGTTATTGGCATAAATACCGCCATTGGCGATCAGGCGCCGGGCTTCACCTTTGCTTGGCACCAGCTTGTGTTCCACCAGCACATCAATGATCGGTGCAGGCAATACGGAAACCACTGTCGGCAGGCTTGCCGCATTCAGCCCTTCTTCAAAGGCTTTGCGCGCGGTCTCGGCCGCAGCTTCCGCCGCGGCGCGGCCATGCAGTAACGCGCAGGCTGCGGTGGCAAGGGCTTTCTTCGCCTCATTCACTTCCGAGCCTTGCAGCGCAGCGTAGCGGGCGATCTCAGTCATCGGCAATTCGGTGAACAGGCCCATGAAGCGCGCCACATCGGCGTCTTCGGTATTGCGCCAGAATTGCCAGTAATCATAAGGCGAAACGCGATCGGCATTGAGCCAAACAGCGCCCTGCGCAGTCTTGCCCATCTTCGCCCCGGATGCGGTGGTGATCAGCGGGGTGGTCAGGCCAAAGGCTTCCGCCTGGTCCATGCGCCGGATCAAATCCGTGCCCATGACAATATTGCCCCATTGGTCAGACCCGCCCATTTGCAGTACCACACCATGGCGCCGGCGCAATTCCAGGAAATCATAGGCCTGGAGCAGCATATAGTTGAATTCCAGGAAGCTGAATGGCTGGTCGCGTTCCAGCCGCTGCTTCACGCTTTCCATCGTCAGCATACGATTGACGCTGAAATGCCGCCCGACATCGCGCAGGAACGGAATATAGAGCAGCTTATCCAGCCATTCCGCGTTATCGAGCATGATCGCATCGGTCGGGCCGTCACCAAAGGTCAGGAAGGAATCGAAAACCTTGCGAATGCCGGCCTTGTTGATTTCGATCTGCGCATCCGAAAGCAAAGGTCGGGCTTCATCGCGGAAGGAAGGATCACCCACTTTCGTGGTGCCGCCACCCATCAGCACCACCGGCCGATTGCCGGTTTGCTGCATCAGGCGCAGCAGCATGATCTGCACCAGGGACCCGACATGCAGGCTATCGGCGGTCGCGTCGAAGCCGATATAGCCCGCGAGCGGCCCGGCCTGAAGCCGCGCCAGAAAGGCGCCTTCTTCGGTGGTTTGGTGGATATAGCCGCGTTCCCGCGCCACATGCAGGAAATCGCTTCGCGCGCTGTTCATGATGCTATCCGGTTTCTCGAAATTCCATGCCTGCCGGGGCTTTCGCCGACAGGGAAGCGGGGCTAGCACGTCCCTATCATGCTGAGAACCATCGGCCTCATGAGCGGTACCTCCCTTGATGGGGTGGATGCTGCCTATCTGGAAACGGATGGGGAGGTGATTGGCCGTTTCGGCCCGCGCCAGACCCTGCCCTATGATCCCGCCTTGCGCCGAGCGCTGCGGGGCTTGTTGGACCGCGCCGAAAGCCTCAGCCCCAACGACCCCGAATTGCTGGATGCCACACGCCGCCTGACTGAACGCCATGCCGAAGCGGTGGAAGCCATTGGCCTGCCCGCGGATTTGGTCGGGTTTCACGGCCAGACCATTCTGCACCGCCCCGCCGCCCCTGGGCGTAGCGGCACGCCCTTCACCTGGCAGATCGGTGATGCCGCTTTGCTGGCGCGCCGCACGGGCATGAGTGTGGCTTATGATTTTCGCAGCGCCGATGTGGCGGCCGGCGGGCAGGGCGCGCCTTTGGTGCCGGTGTTTCATCGCGCGCTTGCGGCGCCTTTGCCGAAGCCACTGGCCATTCTGAACCTGGGCGGGGTCGGCAATGTGACTTGGCTGGGACCGGATGGGGAGATGCTCGCCTTCGATACCGGCCCGGCCAATGGACCGTTGGATGATTGGGCGCGCCAGCATACCGGCAAGGATTATGATGTGGCGGGCAAGCTTGCGCTTGCGGGCCAGGCGGATGGCGCGGTGCTGGGGCGGCTGATGGCGCATCCCTATTTGGCGGCACCACCGCCGAAATCGCTCGATCGGCTGGATTTTGACCGGGCGCTGCGGGAAGCGGGCGCAGGCAGTCTTTCGGCGGCGGATGGTGCGGCGACTCTGGTTGCCTTCTGCGCGGTATGCGTGGCCGCAGCGGCGCGGCATTTTCCGGAACCGCCGTTGCAATGGCTGGTGGCGGGTGGTGGGCGGCGCAATCCCGCCGTGATGAAGGCGCTGGGCGGCGCCTTGGAAGAACCCGTGCGCCCCGTGGAGGTGGCCGGCTGGGATGGCGATGCGCTGGAAGCCCAGGCCTTTGGCGTTCTGGCCGCCCGGGTTGCGCGCGGCTTGTCGCTGAGCTTCCCCACCACCACCGGCGCCCCCCGCCCGCTGACCGGCGGGCGGATTATCGGGGCGCTTTTGTGAAGCATCTTCCAAGCTGCCAAGTGGCATCACTTGGCGGCTCGGGAAATACGATTTTTTCAGTCCCGACCATCTCTGCCGTATAGTTGCGCGGCAGAGATGTTCTGATCACTCCCGCCAGGGGTGCTGGTTCCACAGCGCCTGATAGCGTGTGCGCAGCGCCATGAGTTCTGCGCGATAGGCATCGGGTGCCAGGAAGCGCAGTGGCAGGAATTGCTGATCCGCAAGCCGCTGGAATTCTGGATTATCCACCGTCTTTTTCACGGAATCCGCCAAGCGGGTGATGATTTCAGTCGGCATGCCACCCGGGGCGGCCATACCGCGCATTGAACCTTCCACCACGTCAAAGCCCAATTCGCGCAAGGTTGGGATGGTCGGCGCGCGGTCCCAGCGCGTTTCGCCCAATTGCGCGATGGGCCGCAGCGTCCCTTGGTTCATGTCATTCAGCCCTTCGGCCACATTCATCACCGCCAGCGGAATGGTGCGCGACAGCACATTCTGCTTCACCTGAGACGAACCGGCGAAGGGGATATGGAGGAATTTGGTGCCCGTGGCGCGTTCCAAAGCCAGCATCGCCAAATGATCATCGGACCCAATGCCGGTGGTGCCATAGCCAATCGTGCCCGGATTGGCCCGCGCCGCAGCCAGCAAATCGGCCAGCGACTTATAAGGGCTATCCGGCACCACCCACATGCCGCCTGGATCATCCACGATATTCCCGATCAAGGAGAAATCATCCAGTGAATAGCGCGCGCGGCGTTCAATGGGGATTGTCACGATATTGGGCGTATTGATGAAGCCAATCGTATAGCCATCCGGCCTGGCGCGCGCCAATTCGGAAAAGCCAATTTCCCCGCCCGCGCCGGGGCGATTCAGCACAACAACGGGCTGGCCCAAATCCGCTTCCATGAAGCGCGCAATGGTGCGCGCGGCGACATCGGTTCCACCGCCGGCGGCAAAGGCGACGATCATGGTAATTTGCCGATCAGGCCGCCAGCCGCCTTGCGCGCGCGCAATGGCGGGTGTGGTAAGGGCGCTGGCGATCAGCGCGCGACGAGATAATTTCATGTTGACCTCCCGGTTATCAAGCGAAGAAAGCACAAGCGGCGCTTATGAAAAAGGCCGCCGAGCCAATGCCCAGGCGGCCTTTTTTTCTTCGATGCGGCCAAGCCTTAGTCGGCGGCCAGCGCCATGCGGTTGCGGTTCAGAATGCCCATCACGTGATCTTCCGCCGCATCCACAACCTTTTCGGTCTGTTCCGGTGTGAAGACATGGCCCGCACCAGCCATGACGCGATAATCAATGGACACGCCCTTTTGCGTATTCAGCTTTTCCACCAGCTTCTTCACGGAAGCTTCCGGCACCAATTCATCATCAGCACCATGCAGAATCAGCCCGCCGCAGGGGCAAGGGGCAAGGAAGCCGAAATCATAATGCGAAGCCGGCGCGCTGATGGAAACAAAGCCGCCCATTTCCGGCCGGCGCATCAGCACTTGCATGCCAACATAAGCCCCGAAGGAATAGCCCAGCACCCATTGGGATGAAGCATTGGGGTTGACGGTTTGCAGGAAATCCAGCCCCGCGCAGGCATCGGATATTTCGCCAATGCCGCCATCGTAACGGCCCTGGCTACGCCCCACGCCACGCATATTGAAGCGCAGCACGGAAAAGCCCAAAGCCTGCATCCGCTGATACAGCGCATGAATGACGCGGTTATTCATGGTGCCGCCATGCAGCGGGTGCGGGTGCAACAACAGCGCCGTGGGGGCATTCGGGCGCTTGGAATGGTGATAACGTCCTTCAAGCCGGCCATCAGGCCCGGCGAACATCACTTCTGGCATGGTCTTCTTCTATCCATTCCATTTTTGGCCGATGCGGGGCCTGAAACCCATCGCTCAAGGGGGGCATGAGCGATGCAGAACCCAGCGGCACCGGCGCCGCATTTCCGGGAAACAAAAGCCAACGACCAAGCCAAGCTCAAACCATTTTTACCGAAGGCGGAAATCTTGACCGCCATGATCGGCAAACCTAGCCTTTATTGCCACAGAAGCGCCGTGGTACCTGATCGTCGAGGCGCCGCCGAAGCTGCCACCCCGAAATCTCAGAGGGGTTTCCCATCCCCCTGAGGAAACGCAATATAGTGATTGAGACTGGAAATTCCTAATGTTTTCATGCCGGGAGCCGCGATTTTTTTGCCCCTCCCCTCAAGTGTCAGGCCGGCCTGACAAATGAGGCTCTCAACCCGTGGACGCTATGCCGTCATGGCGCTGGTTGAAATGGCCCGCCGAGAGGCCGCCCGGCCAGACCCTTTGGAAGCCAAGCCGGCCTCCATCGCTGAAATCGCCGCCGCCCAGCATCTCTCCGCCGCCTATCTGGAACAGCTTTTTGGCCGGCTACGCCGCGCTGGGCTGGTGGAATCGGCGCGCGGGCCTGGGGGCGGCTATCGGCTGCTGCCGGCGCCGGAGCGTATCACCATCGCCGCCATCATAGATGCGGTGGAAGAACCGATCTCGGCCACACGGTGTGAGGAAGGCAACCCCGGCTGCCTCGCCGGGCAGCGCTGTGAAACCCATGATCTTTGGGCGGAACTGGGCGGGCAAATCCGGCTTTTCCTGGCAGGCGTAACCCTGGCCGATGTGCTGGCTGGGCGCGTGCTGGGCCGTGCCTCCGCACCCCTGCCAGCTGGCTGAGCGCGCCATGCCCCGCCTTTACCTGGACGCCAATGCGACCGAGCCGATGCGCCCGGAAGCCATCTCTGCCATGGCGGAGGCTTTGGCCCTGCCAGGCAATCCTTCTTCCGTCCATGCCGAAGGCCGCGCCGCGCGGCGGGTTTTGGAAGAAGCGCGGGAAGCCATTGCCGCCCGCTTCGGCGCGCGCGGGCGGGATCTGGTATTCACCTCGGGCGGGACAGAAGCCAATGCGCTCGCCATCCGTGGCCTTGCCGCCGGGCGGCGTGTGCTGCTGGGCGCGACAGAACACCCCGCCGTGCTGGCCGCTGCCGGACCGGATGCTGATGTGATCCCCGTGCTGGGCGATGGGACCCTGGATTTGGCGGCGCTGGAAGCGGCTTTGGTATCCGGTGGCCCCGCTTTGGTCGCGGTGATGGCGGCCAATAATGAAACCGGTGTGCTGCATCCCGTTGAATCGATTTCAGAAACCTGCCGGCGTCATGGCGCGCTTTTGCATGTGGATGCGGTGCAAATGCCGGGGCGCCTTCCTTTTACCCTGGGTGCGGCTGATTCCATGGCGCTTTCCGCCCATAAGATGGGCGGCCCCAAGGGCGTGGGGGCCTTATTGGTCCGCCCCGGTCTGGACCCCGCGCCGCTTTTGACCGGCGGCGGGCAGGAATCTGGCCGGCGCGGCGGGACCGAGGCTTTGCCCGCCATCGCCGGCTTCGCCGCCGCCGCAGCCAGCCCCTTGCCCGAGGGCCTCGCGGCAATGCGCGATGCGATTGAAGCGGGGGCGCGGGCGCTGGCGCCAGAGGTGATTATCGCGGGCAGCGGCGCCCCCCGCCTGCCCAATACCACCAGCCTGATCCTGCCCGGCGTGGCGGCGGAGACCCAGGTGATTGCGCTGGACTTGGCGGGGGTCGCGGTTTCGGCGGGTGCGGCGTGTTCATCCGGGAAGGTGCGCCAATCCCATGTGCTGGCGGCGATGGGCTATGGCGCGGATGCCGGCAGTGCGATCCGCGTTTCCCTGCCCTGGAATGCGGGGGCGGATACGCCGGCGCGGTTCCTGGAAGCCTGGGCGGCGATGCGCGCCAAGCTACTGGCGCGAAGGCGTTGAAAAAGCTGACCGCCTGCTGAACGCGCCCACCCGATCACGCCATCGGCGCATGGGCGCCTTTGCCGAAATAGGCTTCTTCCAGCCGCTCGGCCAAGCCGCTTTCCTTGGCCGAGGCTTCAAGCGCGATGCCGCCGCGCGCCAAGGCGTAAACACGATCCGCCACGGCAAGGGCCTTTTCGATCAATTGTTCAACGAGCAGCACGGAAGTGCCCGCCGCGCGCAATTGAGCCGCAGCCGCCAATACCCGGTCCACCAGCACGGGCGATAGGCCCGCCGAAGGTTCATCCAACATCAATAAACGCGGGCGCCGCACCAGGCCTTGTGCCACAGCCAACATTTGTTGCTGCCCACCAGAAAGTGTTGAAGCGCGATCCGCCCGCTTGGCCGCGATTTCCGGAAAGAAGCTGAGCGCTTCTTCGACACGCGCCGCAATCTCACCGCGCGCGAGCCCATAGCCCGCGAGCAACAGATTATCATGCACGCTTTGCTGCGTGAAAACGCGGTGGCCTTCCACAACATGCACCAAGCCCCGCCGCACCGCATCGCCCGGCGTGGCGGTGGAGATATCCTCCCCATCGAAGACCATGCGGCCCTTGCGCGCAATCAGCCCCGATACCGCCTTCAACAGCGTGCTTTTGCCTGCACCATTGGGGCCAAGGAGCGCGACAATTTCGCCCTGGCCGACTGTCAGGCTGATGCCTTCAAGCACATTGATCCGGCCATACCCCGCAGAGACATTTTCCAATGTCAAAAGCGGCTTCATTTCAGGCGCCGAGGTAAGCACTGACAACCTCCTTATGCGCGCGAATTTCCGCCGGCGTGCCTGCGGCAAGCACCTTACCAAGGTTCAGCACCGTCACCGTATCGCAAATATCGAAGATGAGATCAGCGTGGTGTTCGACCAGCAATACGGCAACACCTTCGTGGCTGATGGCTGTGATCAAGGCGCCAAGCCGGCGAATTTCTTCACCGGAAAGCCCCGCCGCAGGTTCATCCAACAGCAGGAAGGCAGGCCGCAGCATCAGCGCGCGGGCAATTTCCATGAAACGCAATTCGCTGTGTTGCAAGCGATCAGCGCGCACATCCGCAAGCGATTCAAGCCCAACTGCGGCCAGGGCCTTCATCGCCGCATCGCGCAGCGCCCTTTCATCCTGATGATGGCGCGGCAGGGATAGCATCGATTCAACGAAGCTGGCTTGCCCATCAATCGTGCCGCCGATCATCACATTTTCAAGCACCGAAGCATCGCCGATCAGCCGCGGTGTCTGGAAGGTGCGGGCAATGCGATGCGCCGCGCGTTCCGGCGTTGTTTCAACCGGCAGGGCATTGCCATTCAGCCGCAATTCGCCTGCCGTTGGCCGATAATAGCCGGAGATGACATTGAGCGTTGTGGTCTTGCCACTGCCATTGGGACCAATAAGCCCATGTACTTCCCCGGCACGGATTTCGACATCAATGCCATCAATCGCCTTAACGCCGCCGAAATGAAGTTGAATGCCGTGCAGGCTCATTTTCTGTGATCTGTCCGGCTTGCCCAGCACTGCGCCCAATAATTCCGGGCGCGGCGCGATTTCGCGATGTTGCGGCAGGGCTGCACGGCCCCGGAAATCGAGCAATTCAGCAATACCGCCTGGGATCAATAAAACGATCAGCAATAGTAGGGCAGCATAAAGGAAGGTGGACCATTGCACGAGCGGTGCGGCAAATTCAGGCAGCGTGGTCAGGATGATGGTGCCGAGTATCGGTCCCATGATTGATCCGCGTCCACCGATCAAAATGGCGATAAAGAACAGCACCGACATCTCGAAGGTGAAGGCATCCGGCGTGATGTAGGATTGCAGCGAAGCGAAAAGCCCGCCCGCAATGCCACCCAAGCCACCAGCCAGAAGGAAAACCAGCACAAGCAGCTTCGGCTTGGAAATGCCCGATGCTTCTGCCGCAACTTCTGCATCGCGCAGCGCGATCAGCGCGCGGCCATAGCGGCTATAGGCGATATTCGCGGTAAGCCATGTTGCTATTCCAGCGAGGATGAAACAAAAATAATAGAAGCCCCATGTGGAATCAAAGGGCCATGGAAATACCGGGCCGGGCGTGCCGACGCCGCCGCCGGTCACGCTTTTCCAGGCAAGTGCCACCTGAGTAGTGATGGTGGTGAAGCCAAGAGTTGTCATTGCAAAATAAAAAGTGCGCAACCGCAAAGCTGGCAGACCGATGATCACGCCGAATAGTGAGCCAACCAAGCCGCCAGCGAGCAGCGCAAGGTACGGATCCCAAGGGTCGGTAACCGTTCCGGCAGTGAGGACAGCGGTTGTATAGGCACCAAGCGTCAGCATGGGCACCCAGCCGATCGCGATTTGTCCCGCGAAACCTACCAGTAGATTGAGCCCTGCGCTCAAAATCCAGTAAATGAAGGCGCGCTGCGCGATCACTCCGATATAGGCATCATCTAAAAGCGGTAGCAAAAGCCCTGCCGCGCCCAAAAGAAGCCAAGGAACCACTTTCTGATAGCGCTTGCGACCATTGACCGATGCCGCTGGCATCGAGGCGGTGATATCGCTCATACCCGTCTCGCTACCGTTACGCCGGCTAAGCCTTCAGGTCTCAGCAGCAGAATGAGGATAAAGACAATGAAAACTGCCACGGCGGCATAAATACCGCCAAACATGATGCTGGCAGCCTGCTGGAATAATCCCAAGGCAAGCCCGCCAATGATAGCGCCGCGGTTGGAACCCATGCCGCCAAGCGCCACCGGCACAAAGCCATAAAAATTGAGAATCGCCTGATTCCCAAAATAAGCCAGCAACATTTGCGCACCAGTGAAGCCGGCCAAGGCACCGATCATGCCCGCAATGGCATAGCAGGCTAGGCGCAATTTCGTTTCTGGCAATCCAAGGGCGCGTGCCGCGTAGCTATCTTCCGCGATGGCGAGAAACGCCCGCCCCACCAGCGTATAACGATAAAGCGCTTCAAGCCCAATGATGGCTGCTGTGCAAGCCAGCATCGGCAGCCAGAATTTCTGATCCAAAAGGCCGGCTTCAACGGGAATGAGCTTGGGGAAGGGCTGCGCTTCCGTGCCCCATTCAATAGCGGTGACTTGCTGCACCATCAGCGCAAAAGCCAAGGTAGATAGAACGTAAAGGTGCTGTTCAATGCTTTTCAACACTGGGCGCACAGTCACGATTTCAGTGACGATTCCAATCACCGCGCCGCAGGCCAGCACCAGCCCAAAGGCGAGTACGGTGTTCATCCCCCATTTGGTGATAAAGAGCGCGCCAAGCACGCCCCCCAGCATCCCAAGCATACCAGCGGTAAAGCTGAATACCCGGGAAGAGGAATACATCACGTTATAGGTGATGCCGATCATCGCATATACGGCCCCGATGGCGAGGCCGTATGTAATGATTGATTCAAGCATCGACTAAGCGCGGTAGCCAGGCGCCAGATTGAAGGCCCCGTCGCGGAGGGAATTGACTTCGCACATCACCACTTCCTCATCCAGGAAGCCGTTATGCTGCTGGGGTGACCAGCTGATCGTGCCATAGACACCGGGGCGGCGATTGACCTTGTGCCAATGATCCACAATGTCCCGCGGCCTTGTGCCAACCGCCTTCAGCGCATCCGCCATCAAATGCATGCCATCCCAGCCGGCGGCCACCCACCAAAGCAGCGTGTCGTTGAAGTCAATGCCAGCGCGCTTCAGGCGTTCAACGAATTCAGCGGCATTGGGTGGCAGGCGTCCATCCACGTAGCAGCAATTCTTGAAGTTGTTGGAATAGACCTTGTTCCAGTATTCCGGTTTTTCGAGCAAGGCGCGTGTTTGTCCGGAACCAAGCGTGGTTTGCCCTACAACCGGCACATCCCAACCCATCGCGCCGCGCGCATTCAGGACACGCGACAGGAAGCCCGCATTGACGGACCAAGGCATGATGGCTTCAGCGCCGGCATTGCGCATACGCAGCAATTCCGGGCGCAGATCAGGATTGGCGGCGTCAACATGGCTGGAATAGACAACATCTGCCCCCTTGGCGCGCAGCATCGGCACATAGGTATTGACGGAAGCGGTGCCATAGCCCGTGGTGTCACTGATGACGGCCACTTTCTTCAGTTTCAGCACATCCACAACATAATGGTTGGCGCCACTGCCGACCTGCGTATTGGTGGGCGCGCTGCGGAACGCCATGGGGTATTTCGCAACGTCAATCAGCTCATCCACCCAGCAGGGATGCAGCATGGGAATATTCTGGCGAGAGATCAGCGGCGTTGCCGCCAGCGCCTCGCCTGAATTCAACGGCCCCCAAATGATGCTGGCGCGCGCACGTTGCGCCAATTCGGCCACCGCATTCACCGCCTTGGTGGGATCGCTTTGCGTATCGCGCACAACAAGTTCGATGGGGCGCCCATTGATGCCCCCTGCGGCATTGATGACGCTGGCGGCAAGTTCGGTACCCCGCGTCATGGCAATTCCGGTTGAAGAACTCGGCCCGGTCAGGGCGGGCAGATAGCCGATCTTGATCGGTTCATTTGAGGCAAGGGCAGGGGTGGCAAGACCCGTGGCCATGGCGGCCATACCTGCGGCTGAACCAGATAGAATGTGACGGCGGCTTAAGGACATTGCTTCCTCCTGAAAGTTATATTTTTTGGCTTTGACGCCATTTATTTGAAAAAGCGTATGTCTCGTTAGAAAGGGTGTCAACGCGCAGTTTTGGGCATTTCTGTTTACATTACGTAGAAGTAAGAAAAGGGGTGCCCATGATTGATAGGCGCATACCGATCAGTTCTGGGGGCTGCATGGCGTGGCCGTAGCAAATCCCACAAGCGAGGCCCTAGCCCCAGGCCGCCTTAAGCCCCATCTTCCCGCATCATGAGCCTGCCCAACCAACCCATCTATCTGGACAACCACGCCACCACGCCGATTGACCCGCGCGTGATCCAGGCCATGCGCCCCTTTTGGGAAGCGCAATTCGCCAATCCTGCCAGCGCTGAACACGCCATGGGCCGCGCGGTCGCGGAAGCGGTGGAAGCCGCGCGGGAACACATTGCCGAATTGATCGGCGCCTCCGCTGCCGAAATCATCCTGACCTCAGGTGCTACGGAAGCGAATAACCTTGCCATCAAGGGTGCGGCGCGTTTTGCCGCCAGCCAGGGCGATCCGCGCCGGCGCATCATCACGGTCGCGACCGAACATAAATGCGTGCTGGAATCGGTGCGCGACTTGGCGCGGGAGGGGTTTGAACCCGTCATCCTGCCGGTTGGCCCCGATGGGCTTTTGGACCCGGAAGTGCTGCGTGCCGCCTGTGATGAGAACACGCTGCTGGTTTCCGTCATGGCGGTGAATAACGAAATCGGGGTGATCCAAGATCTTGCTGCGCTTGGCGCCATTGCCAAGGAAGCGGGGGCCGCCTTCCATACGGATGCCGCCCAGGCGGCGGGGCGCATCCCCTTGGATGTTGGGGAAATCCAGGCCGATCTAATGTCGCTATCCGGCCACAAGGTCTATGGCCCCAGGGGCATTGGCGCGCTTTATGTCCGCCGACGGCCGCGCATGCGCCTGGCCCCCCTGTTTTCCGGGGGCGGGCAGGAAAGGGGCCTGCGTTCCGGCACCCTGCCCGCGCCTTTGGTGGTTGGCTTTGGGGAGGCCTGCCGGATTGCCGCCATTGAAGGCTTGCTCGATTCCGGGCGTATCGCCGGGCAGCGGGAGATTTTCCTGAATAAGCTCCGCGCCGAAATCCCGGGGCTCAGCGTGAATGCCGAAGCCGCCCCCAGGGTTTCCGGTAATCTCAACCTGACCTTTCCGGGTGGCGTCACCGCCCAGGCCCTCATGGCCGGCGCGCCAGAGGTCTGTGTTTCCACCGGTTCCGCCTGTTCCTCGGCGGAAATCGAACCATCCTATGTCCTGCAAGCCATCGGGCTTGAACCTGCGGCGGCGCGGGCCACCTTGCGGATTGGGATGGGACGCTTTACCTCGCCCGCCGAAGCGGAACTTGCCGCGGCAAGCCTTGCCGCCGCTTGGCACCGCGTAGCCTCCGCAACAGACAAGGCCAGTGATTAGCCATGCCGAAAATGGTATTCGTTGAACGTGACGGAACGCGCAAAGAAGTGGAAGCGCCGCTTGGCCTTTCCGTCTTGGAAATCGCGCATCGCAATAGCGTTGATATTGAAGGCGCCTGCGAAGGCTCGCTCGCCTGCTCCACCTGCCATGTGATTGTGGATGGTGAATGGTTCGGCAAGCTGACCAAGCCGACAGAAGATGAGGAAGATATGCTCGACCTCGCCTTCGATCTGCAGGAAACCAGCCGCCTGGGTTGCCAATTGATCATGACGGATGCGCTGGATGGGCTGGTGGTGAAGCTGCCCGCCGGGTCGCGCAACGCGGGCGGCTGAGGCATGGCCGCGCCATGGGATGAATTCGGCGCGGAAGGCGGCTTGTTTCGCAAGCTGTCGGCTGCGTCTGCGACCGAATGGCGCGACTATACTTGGCATCCCTTCGTTCAATCGCTTTCGGCTGGCACACTGCCGCTCAAGGCGTTTCAGCATTACCTGATCCAGGATTATCTGTTCCTGATCCACTTCGCCCGCGCCAAGGCTTTGGCGGTGCTGAAAGGCGAAAGCCTGGCCGCCATGCGCGACAAGGCCGCCGCTGTGTTGGCCATTCTGGATGAAACCAAGCTCCATCTGAAATACTGCGCCGAATGGGGGCTTTCAGAATCGGATGTGGTGAGCGTGCCGGAAACGGCCGAGACGGTTTCCTACACGCGCTGGGTGCTGGATCGCGGCTATGCCGGCGATATTCTGGATCTGGAAGTGGCTTTGGTGCCCTGCACGGTCGGCTATGCCCAAGTGGCGCTTCGTATTCTGGC
>Ga0222712_10004032_pt1 | contig 15614 bp, 12 predicted proteins | sample C33_657DmetaG_FD_165043 | JGI IMG/M metagenome (GOLD analysis project Ga0222712, IMG submission 165043) | Estuarine water microbial communities from San Francisco Bay, California, United States - C33_657D | ecosystem: Environmental > Aquatic > Marine > Unclassified | place: USA: California... | reverse complement strand
CGTCGCGCGCGTTCGCGTGTGTCAACTCCATCGCACGCGTTCGCTCGCACGCGTCGCATCGTCCCATCGTCATGGCGCCATCGTCGTGGTCGCGCGGCGGTCCCCGAGCGAGGTTTCGCTACGGCTTAAGTTTTCGAGGCGCGCGCGAGAGCGCGCGAGGTTCGCGCGCGCGCGCGACGGAGTCCACCGCACCGCTCGCGCGCGAGAGGGCGAGAATACATCCGTTATTGAAATCCGCTCTGGTGTGCGCGGCGCTGGGTTGCGTCGGGGACTCGGTGGCGCAGCGCCGCGAAAGCGGGCGGCGGCGGGCGGCGGCGGCGGCGGCGGCGGCGGCGGCGGCGGCGGCGGCGAAGAACAAAGGCAAGACGACGGAGGTCGTCAATCACGCCTACGCGCACGACTTCACGCGCACTGTGAAGCAGTGCGTGTATAACTTTTTCTTCTACGGACCGGTGCAACATTTTTGGTACATCGCGCTCGCCAAGCGTTGGCCCGCTAAGGCGTTCGCGCTCACCTCGGAATCGCTCGCGCCGTTCGCGACCAAGGTGTTCTTGAATCAGGCGCTCTTGGGCCCGCTCGTCGTGAGCACGTTCTTTCTATGGGGTGCGATTTGTTCCAACGACGTTCGAGGGTATCCGCGCAAACTGCGTCGCGACATGTTGCCGACGTTGCGCGCCGGGTGGTCGTTTTGGATCCCAGCCGCGAGCGTGAATTTCATGTGCGTCCCGACCAAGTCGCAAGTCTTGTACATGTCCGCGTGCTCCATCGTGTGGAACGTGATCTTGAGCTTGAACTTGAACAAACCCGCGCCTGTGAGCGCCAAACCCGCGATCGCGGTCGCGCAACCGCTCGCCGTCGCGGCGAAGAAGAAATAGCGCTCGAGCGACGCTTCGCTTCGCCGGTCGAGCGTTGTAACGAACGAACCGCGCCGCGCGAGCGAGCTCGGCGTCACACATCGCCCTCCTCCACCGCATGCCCCCGCATTCGCCGATTGATACTCTTAAACAGCGCCTCGACGCCCTTCGCGCGCGCTCGCAGGAGACACTCACGGCCCCGCGCGTCGAGCCGCGTCGCGTTCGCGCCGACGCCGACGCGCCGCGCGCGAGCGCGATGACAAACCATGACCCTCCGTCACCGCGCACCACCGAGGAGGCGCACGAACACCTCGAACGCGCGCTGGATAATCTGGAAATCATGAGCGCCAATGTCCCGGGAGTGCGTCAAGTGCTTGAACTCATCGAACGCGACGCCGACGGACGCGTGACGACGGCGTCCTTCGCGCGAGCCGCCGAAGCGTTGAAAATCGTCTCCACCGCGCTCGAGCGAAAGCAAGACGGGAAGACTGCGACACAAAACATCAATTCGCCGAGCGCGGAGAAGGCGCGACCGCGCGCGCTGGTCGTGGAATCCAATGAGACCCTGGCGAGCGCGGAGAAGAGCCCGAGAATAGCGAGCCCGAGCGGCGCGCGTCGAGCGGCGAGCCCGATCGGACCACCGAGAAGGGTTGAGGTCGATCACGAACGACGCGAACGCGAAGCAGTCGATGACATCGCGGAAGACGCTAGGGCGGAAGACTTTGGGGCGGAAGACGCGGGGGCGGAAGACGCGAACGCGAGGCTACGCGAGTGGAGCGAGTACGTGCGACGATCGAAACGCGAGAAGGAGATGCGGGACAATGCGAATAGATTTCGCGAGGATTTGATCGCGCAGTGGCGAGCATTTTTGATTTCGAACGCGTCGCCGAGCGATCCGTTCGTCGCAGCGCTCGCGGAGCAATGGATGGTTGAGGCGCGAGAGAAGGAGACGATGTTGGCGGGCGTCGCGCGAGCGCGACAAATGATCGAAGCTTTAGCGGAATCTGATAAGATTAAGACGCGAACGATCGATGCTTTGCGTGACGAGCTAGAACGCGCGGGAATGGCGATTCCAGCGATCGCAAAGCCGGGGATTCAGTGGAGTGAAGACGCTCTGCAATCGACGGGTGGAGTGTTCGGCGAAGACGAAGATTAAACGACGCGACCAGTCGCGAAGCATGCATACGCGCGCGCTCGTCCAAGTGAACCAATATAGTAAATTATGTACTACCACTACCGAGACTAAGAGTGCGTGCTACGAATTTTCTACGCCGGCGCGCGCGAGGCGACGAAGCGACCATCCTTGACGTCGACGTCGTCGACGACGCCGTCGCTGGGCATATTTTCAATCATCACCGATTCTTTCTCGAGATTAAACGTGCGTTCGTACACGCGCCTCGTTCGACGCGGCATCAACTTGACGTGTTTCAGCATCAGAGGCACGAACGTCGTCTTCAATAGCGCGAGATGAATCACCTCCCAATTTTCGCGCCTCGGGAGCGCGCCGACGCCGTACGGCGCTTCGTCTCGTGTCGAAACATCGTTCGCCGTGACCACCTCCCACGCGTACGACGCCCATCGATGACGTTCGATATCGCACTCCAACTCATCCTCGTCCTCGCGATCGTCTCCGCTTTCCTCTTCTCCGTCGTCGTCGTCGTCGCTCGTCCCGACGTCCTCCTCCTCGCGAACCGCCGCCTCCGCTCGCGATGTCTTCGCCTTGTACCTCGGCACGCGCATCCTCAGCGCGCGCATCTGTCGCTCTAAACTCGAAGTCTTCACGTCTCCACCTCGTGAAAACGACGAAACGTCGTCGTTGGCGTTGAACAAAACCCTCAACCCGTACGTCTCCCCGGTGTCCTCGTCGATCGCCGGCAACCGAAACTTCTCCGCGCGAAACCTTCTCAACGCGTGTTCTTCCCTCTCATTCGCGCTCGCGCGAATCAAATGCTTAAACCTCCCACTCAACCCGTACGCGCGCATCAACACCCGCATGACGTGCGCCGCGCTCCGTCGCGGCGCCGCGCACGCGCGCAGCGCTCGAATCTCCCGTCGCCCCTCGCGTTTCATCTTCACCACCTCTCCCGCCCCAGTCGCGCTCGCTCGCTTCGAGTACATCTCTCGCGCTCGGTTCTCGCAGTAATGCCTCGCGCACGGGTCCTCGAGCGCGCGAGCGGCGCGCAGAGTCGCTCGGTACATGGACGCGACCTCGCGCGCGCGCGTCGACGTCGCGACGCGCGACGCGTTCACCACTCCGATTTCAAGCATACCATTCGCATTCGCTTCATTCGCGCGCGCTCTCGTCACGACGTGCGCGAATCGAATCGCGCGTTTCATGTCGCGTCGACGTGAGCGAGTGATGTGATGTGACGCGCGCGCGTCGAGCGGCTCGCGCGCGAGCGTCACTTCGCGACGCGAGCGAGCGCGCGATGCGTTTCACTTCGGTCGCCGCCCTCGGTGCGGGGTGTGCCGTTGCGTATTACGGTACGTATTTTGTCGTTCGCGACGTGAAGTGCGCGATGTGAAGGGCGAATGCGCGTGAAGTGCGAATGAGAATTGAATTGAATTGAATTGCATTGCATCGCATTGAATTGCTAACCTCTCTTTCGCGTGGTGGATCAAAAACAGCGATCGAAGAAACGCGCGTGAATTCGAGTTTCACGAAATTCATCGCCGCATCGCACGCGTACTACGCCGCGTTCGTGGCGTTCGCGGAGATCGCGCAAGTTCTCGGCGAGGACGCGCGCGAATGCGTCGTCGGCGCGCGCGGGGAAACCGTCGAAGCGCGAGTCGAGCGCGCGTGCGCGTTCGTCGAGCGAGATGACGTGCGACGAGCGATCGGGGCGGTGACGAACGCGGTGATCGAAGGGTGGCGCGACACCGACGCGCGTTCGGGCGACGACGCGAGCGCGAAGGAGGAGGATGGAGGGAAGCGAGGGGATAATTTGATGGAATCGGTCGTCGACGTCCTGTGCGCGCCGCGGAGGTTGAACGCGATCGGGGGATTCGTCCGAGAGACCGCGAAAGGGGTGATGGAGGCGTGCGTGAGCGTGGCGAAGGAGAATGCGGAGGTCGTTAAGGCGCTGACCGGGATAGGGGAAGGCACGAGGGCGTCGGCGACGGAGCGCGCCGTCGCGTTTTTAGAAGAGCCGGAGCGTAAAAAGCTCGCGCTGGAGATTGGAGCGTCGATCGTCGATGCCGCGGTGACGACGTACGTGCGGGAGACGAGAGATGTGAATTCCTATGCCGATATGTTCGCCAGCGTGCGCGAACCGTCGAATAGGGAATTGTTTTTAGACTTTATGAGCGCCGTGGTGGAGACGAGCGTGCGGACGTACGTCACCGCCGCCGCGGCGACGTATCGCGAGGAGCGCGAGGCGCCGATGAAACGCCGCTTGAACGAATCACCGACATCACCGCTAGAGACAAACTCTTACGCATCTCGGTCCCCGGCTTCGACGCCGCTCGCGGGCGAGCGTGAGGAAATTCCAGTTTTAGTCGGGAATTGGAAGGAGTTGTTTCGCGCGGCGACGCTCAATCGAGAGAATCGCCAATTAGTGCTCGCCACGGTGGCGACGACGACAAAGGCCACACTCACAGGGCTCGCTACAGGGATGTACGACGTGCTCGTGAGAGGCCGCGTCGGGCACAGGATTTTGGCTCTGGAGTACTACGCTCTCGCCGTCGTGTTCGCCATGGCGAGCGTATTGATCGTACTCCTCACTAGGATTTTAGCCGTGTTGACGATAGCGTCGACGCCGACGTGATTTGTCCTTTCCTTTCAACGATTTCGAGGCCGCGGCATTGTTATTTTCACGAAAGGGCATAGTTAGTTTTACAACAGAGTGCGAGCGCGAACTGTACCATCTTACCACGGCGAGTATTGCGTTCGAAACACGCTCGGGTACGACGATTGCAACTCGCGCAACTTGTCACAGTTCGGTCGCGTCGACATCGTCCATCGCGACCGCTCGTACTGACAATTCTGCGTGTACATTTGAACGCGCTCGTTCTCGATTTGATTTTCGATGCGCCGCCGCGACTGTAAATCGGAAAACTTTACGTCAAACGCTTCCTTATTGGCGTAAAACGGAATCTCCATTCTCGCCGTTTTGAGCGAATCCTTCAGGTCTTTCGTTCTAACGAAGGAATACAGTTCCTCTTTCGGGCTCAACAAGTACAACGCCACTGGGATCAACAATGGGAGCAGATGTAAGACGTTACGCACGACCGCGGCGCCGTCTTCCGCGGCCGCCGTCGCCGCGCTTGGTTGGTGCTGCCGAGGGCGTGGACCCGGCCTCGGAGCGTTCTGAGGCCGCCCGCCGAACGTGTGCACTCGGAACCCCGGGCCGAAACCACCGCCCATGCCGCCCGCACCGCCGTTGAAAAACATGTTAAAAATCTCCGCCGGATCGAAATCATCACCGAACCCATCGAATCCCCCTTGAGCGCCGCCGCCCGCGTTCCGTCGCCGCACGCCGGCTCCGAATCCCGCGCCGTTCGGCTCCTCGCTCCCGTACCGATCGAACGCCGCCTTCTTATCGGGATCACTCAAACATGCAAACGCCTTATTCACCGTCTTAAACACCTCCTCCGCGCCCGTCGCTTGACACTTATCCGGGTGCAACTTTAACGCCACCGTTCGGTACGCCTTTTTAATCTCAACCTCGCTCGACCCTTTCGGTACGCCTAAAACTTCGTAGTAATCCCCTTTCGCTTTCTTAATCCTCGCGATCAACTTTTCCTGTTCGGGCGTTCCCCGTTTGATTTCCGCCTTCCCAACATTCGCCGCGCCTTTCGCGGCGCTCTCGACGCGCTGCCGCGCGTCCTTCGACGCCGACGCCGCCGCCGCGCCAGCGCGCGCGTCGCTTCTCGCTCCTTCGCTCGCGCTCGCCCTCGAGCGCGACGCTTGGTCGAAACCTTGTCGACGCCTGTCCTCGATCGCTCGCGCGAGGGCGTCAAAGTCGGAGACATTCGGGGACAGCCGCGCCGCTTTCTGCGCGAACCGCGCGGCTCGCGCGAGATCATCCTCGCACGTCGCCTCATCGAGCGCGCGTTTAGCGATCGTCGCGCACTTGATGGCTTCGTCGGCGTTCATGTTTGCGAACGAACGATCGAGCGCGCGCGCGCGGATGCGAGATCTCAAGCGGCGCAGTGACGACGGTCAAGGCTGGAACGCAGCTCGCCGTGGCGGTCGCGGAGGCGGAGCCGCGAAGCGACGACGGGAGCGGATGAAGTGAAGCGATGGACGAAAAAGGAGGCGCCGTGGAGTGATTGAACAAAGTCAGTGTGGGTGATATAAATTCGTCGAACGAGCAGCGCATCTTCGGGAAGATGCGGAATGAGCGGTTCGCTACGTCGCGTTCGCGAGGCGGCGAGCGGGAGAAATCTAACTCCTGTGACCTAAACGAAGGGTGACCGCGGATCGGTGCGCATCTAAACCTTCTACGGTGGCCATGCGCGCGACATGTGGGCCGAGAGCTTCTAACCCAGCCTTGGTCAACTCTTGAACGGTCATGTACTTGATGAAGGAATCGAGGGAGACGCCCGAGTACATGCGCGAGTACCCGTATGTGGGCAAGACGTGATTAGTGCCGCTCGCGTAATCGCCGACGGACTCCGGCGTCCATCGACCTAGGAAAATCGAACCGGCGTTGTCCAAGTGCGGCAAGTATGACTCGGCGTTTTCCACGTTCACGATCAAGTGTTCGGGGGCGTATCTGTTGCTAAACTTGCACGCCGCCGCCATGTCTTCGACGACGACGGCGTACGAGTGCCCGAGCGCCTTGGACGTGATTTCCGCTCTCGGCAACTCGCTCGCCTGCTTCGCGACGGCATCGGTGATCGCCTTCAAGTTTACGTCTGGGAAAGTCACCAAAACCACCTGGCTATCGGGACCGTGCTCGGCTTGAGATAACAGATCCGCGGCGACGTGCGCCGGGTTTGCACCCTTATCGGCGATGACGAGCACCTCGCTCGGTCCCGCGGGCATGTCGATAGCCACCATCGCGTCCGAATTTTGCAGTGACATCTTCGCCGCCGTCACGAACTGGTTTCCTGGACCGAAAATCTTATCCACTTTCGGGCAAGTCTCCGTGCCGTACCCCATCGCGGCGACGGCTTGCGCGCCCCCAGCCTTTAAAATATGCGTCACCCCCGCCTTCTTCGCCACGTACAGCACCTCCGGAACGATGGAGCCATCCTTCCGCGGCGGCGTCGCGAGCACCACGCACTCGCATCCCGCGATGGACGCCGGCACGGCTAACATCAGCGCCGTCGACGGGAGCACCGCCGTCCCCCCCGGAACGTACAACCCCACCGCGCCGATGGGCCGAGCGACGCGTCTGCACCTCACCCCTGGCATCGTCTCCACGTCAACGTCCCCTCTCCCGCGTTGCGCTTCGTGAAACGCCTTTATATTCTCATACGCCACATCGAACGCGCGTTTCACCTCCTCCTCCAGCTCCGGGTCTGGCAAATCTTTCACTCTCACCGTCGTCGTCGTCGTCGCGACGCCGTCAAACTTCTTCGTATACTCTCTCACCGCTTCGTCCCCTCTCTCGCGCACGCCGTCTACGATCGGGGCGACGATCGCTAGGATCTCCGTAAAATCAACTCTCGGTCGCTTCATCGCCTTCGCGATCGCCTCCGCGCTCATCTCTTTCTCAACGTGCGTTCGCATCGCAAACTTCCCATTCGTCGTCTTCGAAGTCGTCGTTGAATCATCCTTCATCGATCGCGCGCGCGACGTCGCTTTCGAGCGCGATCTCGTCGTCATCGACGTCGAGCGCACGCTCGGCGATCGATGAAGGACGTTGAATTCGATCGCCGAGCGCGCCATCGATCGCGCGATGTGGCGCGATGCGCGCGACGTCGACGGCTGTCGTCGATCCCTCGCCCTCGGGGGGGTGAGTTTTCTGAGTCACGAATCGTCACACCGACCCCCATCGTCCACGTGCGCGAATCACGAATCGTCACACCGACCCCAATCGTCCATATGTACGAATCCGAAATCGTCACACTCGTCCAATCGTCCATATGCACGAATCACGAATCGTCACACTGACCCCCCCTCGAGGACGTCGTCCAATCGCGACTCGTCGCGCGCGCGCGCACGTCCACGTGCGATTTATCGCGCCTCGCCCTCGTTCGCCTCGCGCTCGGGCGTTGACTACGGGCGATGATGGCGATCGCGCATTCGCGCGCGTGGATAAATCGCGGTGTCGCACGTCGCGCGCGTTGGCGCGGCATCGCACGGTGCGCGAACGCGCACACGACGACGCGTCGACATCCGTCGCGCGAAGCGCGTGCGCGTGAGACGTCATACGCGTTGCATTCGCGCCATGCGCCGAATGAACGCGCTCGCGGAATGGCGCACGGAAAAGGTGACGCGCGCGGCGACGCGGGGCGGGCGAGCGGGACGCGCGGGCGCGCGAGCGGGAATGAAAGCGATGAAAGCGCTCGCATCGAACGCGATGCAAAAGGAGATGAAGAATGAGGTCGCGACGACGTTTCCGTTCGTGAAGATCGTCGCTCAGGAGGAGTTGAAGTTGGCGCTGACGCTGAACGTGGTGGACGCGCGCATCGGCGGCGTGCTCATCATGGGCGATCGCGGTACGGCGAAGAGCGTGAGCGTGCGTTCGTTAGTGCAGCTGTTACCGGAGATCGAGGTCGTGGCGAATGATGCGTTTAATTCTTCGCCCACGGATCCGGAGTTGATGGGGCCGGAGGTGAGGGCGAAGTTTAACAAGAAGGAGGCGCTCCAGGTGACGAAGATGCGCGTGCCGATGGTGGAGGTGCCGCTGGGAACGACGGAGGATCGCATCTGCGGGACGATTGATATCGAGAAAGCGTTGAGCGAGGGTACGAAGGCGTACGATCCGGGTCTGTTAGCCAAGGCGAACAGAGGGTTGTTGTACATTGACGAGGTGAACTTGTTGGATGACTCGCTCGTCGACGTCATTCTCGATTCCGCCGCGGGCGGATGGAACACGGTCGAGCGTGAAGGCATTTCCTTGACGCACCCGGCGAAATTCATCATGATTGGCAGCGGCAACCCGGAGGAAGGTGAGTTGCGCCCGCAGTTGTTGGATCGATTCGGTATGGCCGTTACCATCCGCACGATTTACGATTTGGATAAACGCACCGAGTTGGTGATGAATAAGTTGGCGTACGAAAAAGACCCGAAGGGCTACACGAAGGAATGCGCTCCGGAGACTGATGCATTGAAAGCGAAGATTGTTGCCGCACAAAAGCTGTTGCCGAAAGTTACAATGGATCGTGATCTGGCACTGAAGATTTCTGGCGTTTGCGCGTTGGTGAACGTCGACGGTTTGCGCGGCGACATTGTCGTCACGCGCGCGGCCAAGGCGCTCGTCGCTTACGAAGGGCGCACCGAAGTAACGGCTGAGGATATCGGTCGCATCATCGGTCCGTGCTTGAGCCACCGTTTGAGAAAGGACGCCATGGACACCATGGATGGCGGCTTTAAAGTTCTCCTCGCGTACAACAAGATTTTCAAGGGGAGCGCGATGCTCAACTTCCAGGAAACTATGTCGGAAGGGTTGAAGGCGCCCGAGCCGGAAAAGAAGAAAGATGAAAAGCCCAAAGAACAGCCCAAAAAGAAAGCTGGCGCCTGGAGCGGTCTTCCTGGCGGTAGATGATTCCATTCATTGACGCATAAATTTGATTAGAGATTCTTAATTCACGTGAATGTTTTGATTCAACAATTCAACCTTGCTATTACAATCACGTCTCGACAACTTACACACCTACCAGGGTGCTCTCTAAAGACGATCTACTATGAACGGATGCTGCAACGCTTCACCGACGGTGATGCGTTTTTCCGGATCCATGTTGAAAATTTTGTCCAACAAATCTGCCAACTGCAACGCTTTTTTGCGGTCGATGTCACTCATGTCGGTATCTCTGGTTAAGATTTTCGCCAAATCTTTTGTCGGCTTGGCGTCTCGAATGAGGCGTCTAATGCTTTGTTTCGTCACGGGATCCTCCTCGACGACTGAAAACACGCCCGTGGCGTCGTAGTGATTATCTTTGAACAACGCGCGCCGCAACAACTTTTTCGGCACCGGCCCTTTGAGTTCGAGCATAAGTTTCAGCATGTGATTATTCGATCGACCCGGAAACACTATGTTACCGGTGAACAATTCGTATAAACAGCATCCGACGGACCACAAGTCCATCGGGTGCGAATACGGCAAACCGAGAATGACCTCGGGTGCGCGATAAAAGCGCGATACCAAGTACGGCGTCAATTCGTTGTCGCCGTCGAACATCGCGCTTCCGAAATCACAAAGCTTCAGCATGTTGTGGCTTTGGTTCACCAGAATGTTATCCGGTTTAATATCAGCGTGCACGACGCCGCAATTCTTCAAATGTCTCAGAGCGATGAACAACTGCGCCGCGTACGCCTGCACCGCTTTGATGTTAATTCCGACGTTGCGTCCAAATTTTTTTATCACCTCGCGAAGATTCATCGAGAGAGATTCAAACACCATGAACACGTGCTCGCGGTACTCAAAATGTCGAATAAACTTCACGCAATGGCGCTTGTTCTCTGGATCGCTCCCACTGAGCTTCTGTAAGATGGCGATCTCCAGTTGCGACGCCTTGTACATCGTCTCGTTACACCGAATCACCTTGATCGCCACCTCGCTATCCTCCGCGCCGCCCTTGGCGTCGACCGCGCGCAAAACGCTCGAAAACACCCCTCGACCGAGATGTGCGGTGATGGTGTATCTCTCGTCCAGAACTTCACCGATGCGCGCGCAGTAATACCCCTCGGCGTCGTCCCAGTTATCCTTCAAGCCTTGAGACGCGTCCGCCGCGCGCGTCTTCTTCTCCTCCTCTCCCCTAGTCGCGTCCGCTTGATTCATAAACACCTCGTCCACGTCGGAATCTTCGTCAAACATATCCCCTCGTCGCTTCCCATTCGCGACCTTCGCGTCGACTTCGGCGACTTCCGCCGCTTTCGCTTTCGCCGCCTTTCCGCCCGCCATCTTCGCCGGCGCGCGCGGCGACGCGCTCGCGTGCGCCGCCCCTTCGTTCGCCCTCGTGCCCTCCTCGTTCGAGCGTGCGTGTGTGTCGTACTTGGCTACGATCGCCGCGCGTCTCGCGCGTCGTTCTTCGACGAGCGCGCGCTCGTCCTCCTCTCGCGCGCGCTCGAACGCGAGCTCGCATTCGCGCTCGCTCGCGGAATCAGAATCATCATCCACTTCCCCGTCTTCTCTCCCTTCGTCGTTCGCGCTCGCCCTCGCGCGCGATTGCGCGAATGCGAGCTGAGCGTCGTGCGTTTTCGCGCGCTTGATCGCGATCGCACGATCGCGCGCGAGGTCCATGGCCGCGGCGTCGCGCACTGACGCGTCGCGGACCAGCTCGCAGTCGTCACAATCTCTCGTCACGATCTCTCGTCACGATCTCTCGTCCATCGCTCGCGCGCGCGTCACGCGATCGACTGCGTGAGCGCTCGCGCACGCGTAGTTCACGCGCGAGCGATGCCCGAAGGCACGGTGTTCTTCGGGAACGTGCCGTACGACGCGAGCGAGACGACGCTGCGCGACATCTTCGTCGAGGTCGGCCCGGTGCGCGAGCTCAGGCTGGTGAGCGATCGCGACAGCGGCAAGCTCAAGGGGTATGGATTCGTGGAGTACGATGATTACGCCACGGCGATGAGCGCGATAAGGAATTTGAACGGACGAGAGTACAACGGCCGAGCGCTGCGCGTGGATCACGCGGAAACCATGGGGAAAGGGACTTTGAACACGATGGCGAATGAAAGCGGGTTCGTTGGGGTGTCGAATGCGATAGATTCGTCGACAGGGATGTTTGCAGATGCACCGATAGGGATGGCGCAAGCGAAGATGGCGAATCAGTACGGGATGCGAGGGGCGTTTGAGAATACGGCGGCGACGCCCACGGGCGCGGCGATGGATTTGTTGACGAAACGAGTCGCGGATTTGACGCCGACGCAGATGTATGAGATCATGGCACAGATGAAACAGATACAGGCGAGCGATCCCGCGCAAGCGCGGACGCTGTTGATACAGAATCCGCAGCTGACGTTGGCGCTGTTCCAAGCGCAGCTCGTGCTGGGGATGGTGAAACCTCCGACCGGGCGGCTCTCGGCTCCGGCGGCGCCCGTGATCGTGGCGCCGAGAGCCCCAGCTATGGTGGCTCCAGTGATGGTAGCGCCGCAACCGCACGTGGTGTCGCAGCAGGCGGCGAGACGTGTGGCGGTGGTGCCGCCGCCGCCGCCGGTGCGTGTCGTGACCGTGCCGCCGCCGCCGGCGCCGCCCGCGGCACAACCGGTGGATCCGCAGCAAGCGTTGTTGCGTCAAGTGCTATCAATGACACCCGATCAGATTGTGATGCTGCCTCCCGACCAGCGCGCGCAGGTGGAGTATTTGCGACAGCTCGCGCACCAACAAGGAATGATTTGACGACCTGGATTCAGTTGATAGAATAGAGCGCGAGAGCGGTGACGCGAAGGGCGCGCGAGAGATGTTAATAATTAAAGCTATGCTTAGACTGCGTTTACAAGACGACGATGGATGACGAACGATGACGAACGGTGACGTAGCGCGCGCTTGGTTGCGAACGTAGCCGTATTGGAGTGGCACGGGTTACTCCGTCGTCAACATCACACCATCAATACGTTGATGTGTGTCCCGAACATAGCGGAAATTCTATTCCGAGCTCATCGCTGAGCCCTTGTTCCGTGAGCCAGGAGTTGTGCGTTGGTTCAGCGCCAGACGGAAGCGATATACGTCGCTGGGACGCGTCGATCGGAGCTTCGTTGATGCATGCGACGCGTTTTCGCATGTATCCCTTGTCGTCAAACTCCCAATTTTCGTTCCCGTACGCGCGATACCACTGCCCTGCGTCGTCATGATACTCGTATTCGAAACACACTGCTATACGGTTATCGTGGAAAGCCCAGAGATACTTCCTTAACACGTAATCGAGTTCTCGCTCCCACTTGCGTCGGAGAAAGTCCTTAATGTTTTCGCGACCGCGTACGAATTCTGCCCTGTTGCGCCATTCTGAATCCAGACTATATGCTGCAGCTATTCTATCGATATCCTTGGCGTTCCACGCGGCTTCAGCAGCCTTGACCTTTTTCAGCGCGGTCGCGGCGTCAAACGGAGGGAGAGGCGGGCGAACGGGCTCCTCCGCGCAAGAGGACATCGGCTACGGCCGTACGACAGTACTTCTGATGCTAACGAGCGCACGCGTGCGATCGTGTAACGCGCGTGACACAAATCGCACTCGGAGCGCGACTCGCGAATACGCCCTCTAACGCTCCCACTTGTGACGTTCCGCTCTCGCCGGCGCCTACTTTTTAATCGATGGTCCGACCGCGATGTGCTTGCGCTTGTGCAGAGGCTGAAACTTTCCTTTTGTACCTAACCCTTTTACCTTGCGCGTCTCATCCGTGCGTTCGTTCCATGAAGATTTTCGTAACTTGACCGGTCTGTTGCCCACGAATTTTCCATTCATCTCCTTCATCGCCAACGCGTAGTCGGCGATGTCTAAAAACGATACGAAGCCAAAGCCTTTATTCTTTCCTGGGTTCAACTTATCTTTCACTACTTTTGCCTTGGCGAAGCTCGGGTATTTCGCGAACGCGCGCGCGAGCATTTCGTCCGTGCAGTCGTTGCCCAAGTCGCCGACGAAAATGCGATGGTCGTTCTCCGGCCACTCCGCCAACGACGCGTCTTCCCAACGATCGCCGCCGGCGCTGCGCGCGAGCGCCTTACCAACGGGTTTATAATCTAACTTTTGCGGTTTGCCCCCGGCCGGGGGCGGAGGCACCGCGCGCCCGAAGCCGTCGATTGTCGCGACGGGCGGCGGCGGCGGCAGCGCGCTGGAACCCGTCGGATACGGCCGCGCGCTCGGACCCGCGGGCACGCGCTCGGCGGTGCGCGTGATTGTACCTACATTTTGTCTCGAAGGCGGCTGGAGGCCCACCGCGGAGGGCGCCTTCGCAGCGAACGCCGGCGCCGACGCGGGTTTCCCGACGGGCGCCGGCGCCGGCGCGGACGGCACCGGCGCGCCTTCTCCGTCACCATCGCCTTCCAACGCCGCCAGTTCAGCCTGAAACTTGGAAAACTCGTCCATCATGTCGTCCGCCATGGTGCGAGATCGGACTCGTGTTCTCGAGAGCCGCGTAATGCGGAACGCGACGCGTTTCAAGACGAAGACACCGCGAGCCCGATCAAACATGTCGACGCTTACCGTCGAGCATTACAAGTCATATTAATCTACAGTATATCTCGCATCGCTGGGGCGTCTTTATCCTCGTAATCGGGAGACGCCTAACGCGTCGTGCGAGACGTTTATGGTACAACCTCTCGCGGTTCGATGGCGTCTCGGCTTGTAAATAACCGAGCGCGCAGCGCATTCGCTTCGAAACTTCCGAGGCATTTGTCGTGTACACATCATTTCACATACGCGTTATTCCGCGTCGGTTGAACTGTCGTTCATTGTTCTTCCATGATTTCCTCCCCGCCAAACGTATTCTCGCCCGAGTACGTCACGTAAAGAAATCCATCTTCATCCTTGTGTTCCTCGTAAATCGCATTCATCAGCGCCGCAGTCGGAGGCAAAACGTTATTCACAAAGATGAATATCGCCTTTTCCGCGTTCAGCTTGATGCGCTTTCGAATGACGTACACGAACTGCCCCACGGTGAGATCCGCCGGCACGAGGTACTTCTTTTTATCCAACACGGGAATATCGCTCTTCTCCGCGCGTTCCACGATCACGGGCACGCGGTCGCCGTACTTGCCGCGAATCCTCGCCGCTTCGCTCGCTCGTTTTTCTGCGTTTTTTTCCGCGCGCGCGTCGTTCGATCAGTCCATTCGCTTTCCCTTTCCTTTCCCCTTTCGCGTTCGCCCGTCAACGGTCTCGCGTTGAACGACGGATGAATCGCCCACGTCATCGCGCGTGCATTCGTCGCGATTTGAACGACGCCGCGCGCGCGCGCGCGTTTCGACACCGATCGCGATCGACGCGCGCGATATATAATATAATATCCTCATTCGTCGTTCGTCGCACATCATCCCCGCGATGCGCGCGCGCGCGTCCTTTCGCGGTCGTGCGTTCCGAGACCCATCATCGCGATCTCGCGATGTCGCCCTGATGCGCGCGAACGCGAACGCGCGCGCGCGCGCGCGCGTCGCCTCTGACGCATCGATGCGTACCGAACGCGTGTTCGCTCTTGAACGCAAATTTTTGGCTCATCCGTCGACGAATGCGACGATCGGCGTTCGTCCTCGTCGTCGTCCTCGTCGTCGTCGCGACCGTCGTCGCGACCGTCGATGCGGCCGGCGCGCGAGCGCGTGACATGTCCGTACTGGACGTCCTCAAACCCCCATCGCGCGCGATCGTCGTGTTTTATCGCGTTCCCAGCACCACGACCTCGTACACCGACGTCGATTCGCGCCGTCACTTTTCGCAGCGTGACGACGACGACGACGACGCGGGCGATGCGCGCGAACGCGCTCGTTCGCGGTCGATGCGCGCGCGCGCCATGGACGACGACGACGACGCGGGCGAAGAAAAATCAATCATCATCGTCGTCGTCCACGGCGTCCACGGCGTCGTCGCGTCGACGCGAGTCGCGTGGACAAGATTTCATCGAAGATGAAACGCGCGACGATGGGAGCGATTTAGTGCGCAAGGCGCGCGCGATCGCGCGGGCGCAAACGACGCCGTCGACGACGACGACTGTAGGGA
>Ga0222712_10004031_pt1 | contig 15615 bp, 35 predicted proteins | sample C33_657DmetaG_FD_165043 | JGI IMG/M metagenome (GOLD analysis project Ga0222712, IMG submission 165043) | Estuarine water microbial communities from San Francisco Bay, California, United States - C33_657D | ecosystem: Environmental > Aquatic > Marine > Unclassified | place: USA: California... | reverse complement strand
AGCAATACCTTTGCCATTCATGTCAGTCTTTACATAGCACTCAAAGACCTCAATTTCTTGCATTGATGGGTCATCAGTCTGGACTTGATAGGGCTGCTCACCTGCTGAATAACGAGCAACTCGCTCTGGCGTATAAGCTAGAGCATCATCCATCTGCAAGCCTTCAACTTGCTTTTTGTTGAAACCCATAGCAATCAGATCACTACGAGTCAACATCTGACGATGTGCTACGAATGGAGAATCAGCAATAGTCTTAGCTTTCTTGCTAATCAAGAACTCCTCTGGAGGAACATTCTCAATTGTGACTTTACCTGATTTCTTACGCTTTTGAACTATGACATTGTGCGTAGAACCCATCACAGGCATACCTGTTGGGTCAATAACTGGTTGACCCATTGGGTCATAGATGGGGAATTCTGTCGTATCTTGCTCGACAATCTCCATTGTCTCATCACTCATCAGCATTGCTAATTCGTCATCAGACAAGTCAAAGTAACGCTCTTTTGTCAGGTCTTCTTTGTTTTCCCAATAAGCCTTAACAATGCCGTTCTTCTGCATCAAGGCATCTTTGAACCAGTCATGCAGAATGGCTACACCTTCATTGTCTTTGGTGAAGACCCAATTGCAGTAATCTGTGGCTTGTTTTGCGGAGGCTTCGTCTTGTGGCCCCTGTGGCTCAAAGACTACGATATTGTCTGAGCCTGTGAAAATACGAACTAAGCTAGGAAGTGCGCCATCAATGGCTTCTGCCACTTCTCCAGTAACGATCTGAGACTTACCTTCAACCTCATTACCATATGGCTGTCGGAGATACGCTTCCAGAGCCTGTTTGCGCTGGTCAACAGTCTCTGTTTCAATGTAGCCAATAGCATCGTCAATCTCTGCCTGAAGTATTGATTTCAGTTCGTTCTGTTGCATTTTTGTCCTTTGGAGGGCGACCCATTCGGGGTTTTTCCAATTGTAATGCTTTTACCACATTTTCCAATACTTCAATGCGGTTTTCAAGTTCTTTTACTCTTGGGGCTAAGTTTACGCCTTGTCGCTCTAAATACATCAGACAATCCATTTCGGTGCTTGGTTAATCGGCTTATCCCAAGTTGAATGACCTTCATCCAATCCAAGGGCTAAGTATCGGAATGAGTCAGAACCATGAGAAGACCAGTCATGTAGTGGTCTTTCATAGAAAATCTTACGCTTCTCATCGTAGTCTCTGCGGTAGTTTCTCAGGCAATTTAGTCCTGTTTGCACCTTTGGTACATTGAACCAGCACCTTGGCAGCAGTCTACGAACAGACTGAATACCATCATCTAATCCCATTCTTGGGGCAATCTTGACCTGTAGTCCAGCTTCCTCAAGCATTTCCATACGGCTTTTGCCTGTCCCTAACTCTCTAACTCTTACATCATGGGGCAGAATATGCTCTGCTTTTAGATAGTCATTGTCTTTAATCCACTTCACATAGTGGTCTAGTCCTACGCCATGATTTTCGTAATAGTCTATCAATCGGACTTCAGTACCCACCAATTGAGCCACCCAGATAGAAGTTGAGTCACCCATTCCCAAATCCCAAGCAGTAAAAGTTCTGCTGATTTCCTCTCTGGGAATCTCTTGCATATGCTTTTTGTCTTCTAGTTCGTTGAGGATTTGACCATAGTACGAACCCTCTACAGCAGCGTCAAAGCTACATTCAAACTCTTGACGATACTTATCCTCACCCATCTCATTACGAGCAGCCTTAAGTTCTGTATCGTCCACTACACCTGTCTCAGAGGCTTTAAACTCCAAAAGTCCCCATCCTTCTTCTTTCTCTGCCCTGTCTCGCAGTTCTTTGAAGTGGTTGTGTCCTTTAGGTGTACCAATGAATAAGCACCAGCCTTTTCTGTCAGCTAGTGCAGGTCTAATAATATCTGTCCAAATCTTAGGATTCTGGTCACCAATCTCGTCTAGGATTACCCCATCAAAGTATTGACCACGCAAAGCCTCTGGGTTATCAGAACCATATAACTGGATACGCCTACCCCAGAAGTCAACTCGCAACTCAGAAATGTTGCTAGAGCCTCCTAATGGGTCTGCATACTTTACTAAGTAATCCCATGCTACCCTCTTAGCCTGTCCATATGTAGGCGCAATGTAAGCGTATCTAGGTGCTTCCTTTTGGTTAAGGATAGCGTCCTTGATAATGTGGTTAATTGCAGAGACAGTCTTGCCCATGCGCCTATGAGCAACAACAACACCAAAACGCTTGTCATCCATCAAGTCATGGATAGCAAGCTGTTGTGTTCTTGGCTTGTATGGGATTTCGATTACTTCGCCCATGTAACGATGTGCTGAAGTGGTTGTTCAGCATCTCCGCTTATGGTTACTGAAGCCATATCAGGCATAGACTTACGCAACAGTATCTCTATTGCTTTCATCCTTGTAGGACTTAAGTCTTCACTTACACCAAGTGCATGATTTTGCAAGACATTTAGTAATTGACTTACTTGGATTTTCTTGCGTACATCTTCCTGATGAAGTTTGTTTATTGGTCTTCCGACTTGTGCCATTTTGTTTGACTCCTCTAGGGTTGGTCAAGGTTAAGTAATACTTTATTCTAACAGACTTGTAATTTGCTTACGTTTTTGTTCATCTACTACTGACGCTTGAGGCTGATAACCAAACTCATGGATTGAGTCTGCATTAGTCCATACTTCTTTAGCTTTTACTTTTTTACTAAGAATTTTATATTCGCCATTCAGAGCAGATTCTCCGTGGTCTTTTGCATACTCTTTTGTTAGAGTAACCCAATCACCCGCATTTATAGCGTTTACATCAATGCTTGGCTCATCAGGCATTTTGCGTAAATTGTCACGCTTTTCATATGCATCGTCATACCATTTACTACCACTAGAGTAATTTTCTGCGTCTTTAGGTAAAGTTCCACGCTTCATGTAAGCAGCCATTTGCTTTTCCAAAGTAGCTAATTTTTCAGAATTAGATATATCTTTTGGAACTGCACGATAAATAGTTACAAGTGCATCTGGCTTGTCTTTGTATTGTTGAGCAATAGAAAAAGCCTTTTGGTCATATGGCAAATTACCACCATAAAACTGTGCAGCTTTAGAACTGTAAACATCAGCAGGGTACATCTGACCACCGCCAGTTAAATCATATAAAGGCGCACCAAAATCAGGGCTTGGGGCTTGATGGCTACCACGATAGTCTGTAACTTCTTGACCAAGCAATCCAGTTTCGGGTGTAGGCGCAATGCGCTGTTGCATTTGTGGAGATACTAGATTCACAGATGAGTTTTCATCAATCATCTTGTAAACATCATCAAGCGTTGCATCAGGCATATTAGGCGGTCTTCTGCCCAATCTGTAAGCAGTCGTAGCTGCTGCTTTAGATGAAACCTGACCTTGCATATCAGGGAAGTCTTGCAGTACTCTTGATTGCAACAAACCACCAATTCCTTGACCACGGAATGTTTCTGGTACTTCTAAACCCAAAACAGATGCTGTGTTATCAGGACGAGCCAAAACATCTATTGAACCACCACTTCTAGGGTCTGTATATTTAATTCTTTGTGCGCCAGCACCAAATATGTCTGAAGCATCTCGTTTTGCAATGTCTAGCAATCCTTGTTGTCCAACATCTTTAATACTTGCACCTACTGGTAAACCCTTAGTAGCCTTACCAAGCAATCCTGTAACTGGTGCTACTGCCAAAGCAGCCTCAACTGCTTCAGCACGAGGCTTAGTAGTCATGCCTCTACCAGTAGTCAATGGCTCACCATAAGCCATTCTTTCCATTGTCTGCTGGACAGCAGGAACTCCCAAGAGATTCATCAACATCTCTACAGGAGGATTTTCATAACCAAATGGCTTTGCGCCAAATTGTTGTGCTTTCTTTAGGCGGTCAGCAAGTAAACCCATGATTGGGTTTGACATTGGAGTAGCCCTTAGTTCAGCCATTACTTCATCCTGCCCATCTTGCGAGCAGCTTCGCTAATAGCAATAGCAATGGCTTGCTTTGGATTCTTCACTACTTTGCCACCTTTGCCAGAATGGAGAGTACCTTCTTTGTACTCACCCATCACTTTGCCAACCTTTTTTTGACCAGCTTTTGTCATTTTCATTTTTTAGGCTTCTTTGCTTTGTTCTTTGCAGTACGCTCACCACGCTCAGGCATGGGCTTAGTCTTCTTCTGCATAAGTTTCTGCATCATCTCCAGAGCCTGTTGATTCGTTGTTCCCATTGTCTTTCTCCTCGGTTATTGGCCCACCACTAATCCATGCCTCACAAGTCCTCTTGGAAGCACACTTAAAGTCAAACACTTCGCAATATCCTAAGTCACCAGCATCAATGACTTCCCATGCGTCCATCTCGCTATCACCCATCTCCAAGCCTGATTCAATGCAAGCAAGCATCTTAGGGGTTTGGATAAATGCAGCGCAGTTACCACAACGAGACTTTTTGGCTTGTTCTGGTGAGTTTCTCCATGCTTTACTGATTTCACGCCAGTAAGTCATGTTGGCTTCATTGGGATTCATTGGGCCATAATTCGCCTTATCAATGGCTTTCTGACGATTCTCAAGATTGACAGCAATATCACCTGTCGCTACTGGACAGGCTTCGCCTTTTTTCTCTTGGTTTTGAATCTCAATCTCAATCTTTACGGATGGCTCAAGTAATCCAGACATGGTTGTCCCTATGGAGTTTGTACCATTATCTCACACAAAAAAAGAGGGTACAAGACCCTCTTAAAAAACCAAATGGCAACTTGGTACTGTCACTCTACTCTAACCAATGAGTTTTGCAAGTGTCTCATTTAATATTGACATTTCATCCTGTTTATAAACTGCCCAAATCCTAGCCTGTCCATGAATTCCATTAAAGCCACCTTGATGGCAATCCTTACAAAGTGGAATACAAAGGTACTGATGGTGCTGCTTTATGTGGTGAGCATCAGATGGTGCTGACTGACCACATACCCCACAAGGCATCTCTTTTATCCTTGCTAGGTGTAGTCTCTCACGTTTGGTTGGGTTGTTATTCAATCTCTACCACCTTGTCACCATGTGAACGAATGTAGTCTTTTGTTTTCTGAATAAACTTTTCAAACTCACTTCTTGGAATACTTCCTTGCTGTAAGTCTGCAAATTCAATCAAATCTCGACAGGCTTGGATGCCTACTCCGTCTAAAACTACTCGCAAAGTAGTTTGGTAGCGTTCTGCTGCTTTGTGTAGGCTTGCTTGGGCTTTCTCGCAGATTGGCAACACTTCTGGGCCTATCCCTGCTCTACCCATCGTTTCCGACAGGTTTAACACATCCACAAGAACTCTCCAATCGTGAATTGTTCCTTGTCCTTTTGATATAGCCTCTAGTGCGGAATACTCCAGAAGTCTTAGCTTGTCCAGTTTGTCTCTGTGGGTTATTGCTGCACCAACAATTGCATGGGTAATTGTGTTTATGTCTGTTGACCAGAACTTGCGTTTAGTTCGTTTACGCATTTTCTCTCACATAAACACCAAAACTAGCAGCAGTATCTCCAAATGGTAATTGCTCTATCTTTTTAGCAATACGCTCACGCTCTAGTTGAGCAACTAGAGTAGCAAAGCGTTCAAGTTCTTCTGTGCAAATTACAGATTCCCATGTAAGTTCTGCGCCTGAGTAATCAAACCCAGCCTCTCGTGCCATGCGAATAATGTCTTCTCTGTTCATCACACACCTCGCAAGTCATAGTCAACAGTATCAGAATGTTCTTTTTCGTCTAAAAGATGCTTCTGGAGTCGCATAGAACCCTCAATTTCCATTTCCTTAAACTGCTCAGAAGTAAAGATTCCCATGAGAGAAACCTTTTCGTAAATAACATCTTCAATGTTTTCGTTATAAATACCTTCTTCATCACGCTCGTATTCCATCACAACAGTAACGATTACAGAGCCTTCACCAACAGTTGTGTCAAATTCGTATTTCATTTTGTATTCCTTAAAAGTGGGGAACTAAGTCCCCTATTGATTTAGTTAAGAATTAAGCGTCCAGTAAAACCACGAGATTTCAAGCAATCAATCGCATTTTGTATTGCTTCCCTACGAGAGTGACCATAGAAAACTGGAGGAACATTTGTATTTGGCAAAGCGCAATCAAACTCAATAACCCAAGCTGGAGGAACAGTAGCCCGAATACGAGGGTTGTACTGTTCTGGTTGGAAGTAGCACTCTGCATTGAACTTGTGTGACATTTCTTAATCCTTAAAAGTACCCTCACGAATTGCTTGGGCTGGCGTAAGTATAGCAAACTAAACAAGATGCTTAGTCTAGGTGTTTTCCCTACTCAGTAGTTTTTACACCAAGACGCTCACTTGCTTGCTCACTTCTCCAAATGTCAGCTTTCATCTGGGCAGCAGTCAGCTTCCACTTTAGAGTTTCTTCTTGCTCAATAGCTATCATCAATCCTTTGAGTAGGTCAGCGTACTCAAGGTGTGCATAGGCTTCACGCTCTTGGGCTATTCCTGAATCTATACCTCTTGCTAACGCATCTTTCATCAGCAAGGCTTTTTTGGTCTTTCTGAATTCCTCAAGGTAGATACGCTGTGCCTTGGCTTGTGCGTATTTGGGTGCGTTCTCAAGAATAAACTCAATGGCTTTGTAAGGTGCTTTCATTCTTCCCTCACCAAAACTTCTACTTTTCCAATTTCTGCGTAAACCTTAGTCACATGAAGACTTGTTATCTGAGAATCATCCTTAAAAATGATTCCGTTCATGCCATCAATCACAGCTTTTGCAACATTGTCTAAATCTGGTTTTTTGATGTGTTTTGTCTCACCTGATAAACAAGCCTCTCTGTTGCGTTTTGAGTAAGATTGAGGTACTGAGAACGAGATGTAAATAAAAACGCTCACAGAGCCTTCTAGGGTGCTTCCTGAGCCTTTTGCTTTTGTAGCAAGTAGGCGCACTTCATCTTCGTAGGTTTTTGTTTTAACAGGGGTGTACGCTTGGACATAGTTTCCTCGTTTGGCAAACCTTGGTCTGCCCTTGGCTACAGGCTCTCCGTAAATCGTAAACATTATTTGCATCATTCGAGTGTCCCTTCTTTCATTTGTGCCATGTACGCTCTGATTCTGTCTCTTGAGCCAGAGCCATAGATTCTTTCTGCTCTTTCTAACCTTGCTCGAATCAAATCACGATTCTTGCTAGTTTCCCAATTACGATAGAGTTCCCTTGCTTCTGCTTGTTCAAGGATTACTCTATCGCTTGGGTTTTCAATCGTCTTGCGTGAGTAAGTCACCAGTCAATTCCAATGCTTTGTTAATCAGGTGTAGTGGTGCTGGTATGCCTTCACGCACTTTGTCCAGCAGCCTCATAGCTTCGTAGTGGCTCATATTAGTTTCATCCCATAGTTGTTAATTCCTTGCGGAATGACAATTCCTTCTTTTTTGACCAACTGGTTTTTCTGGAAAACGCTGTAGTCAACATGATGATGGTGTCTACCATAACGAAAGGCTAATCTTGAAACATCTGGGTGTAAATCAACCAGCATCTGTGATTTCGGAAGTGTTCCTTCTTTTTCGTAAAACTCTGCTGTGTTACCACCTTTGACAGTTTGTGTTGCAGCTTTGTTTTGCAGGAAACATTGAAATAAAACAGTACACCAGCCATCTTTGAGCATCCGTAGCGACAGGTCTGTGTCTTCGTTGTATCTACCTCTCCAGCGATAAGGAACATCGTTTCTGTTCAAGATGCAGGAGTAAATCCTAGTGTTCAGTCGGAAAGCAGGTTTCTTGCGTCTGCTACCACCAGCAAAGAAGCGATACTCAAACCCTGCCTGAGAGACATTTTCGTAACGCTCAACAAAGTCCTCTGCAATGCGAAAGATAGTTCCAGACGATACTTTGTGACGCTCGTTGCGGTTTAGGCGACAGAAGCCATCAATATTATCGTCCAGCACCCAATGCCAAGATGCACCGATGGAGATGCTGTGCTGCCAGCAGAAGTTTCTTGCTGCGCCAGGCCCAACTCCGAGAGTGTTTCCCAACGAGTCGCAAGTATCGTAATCACGCAAATATTGTTTATCAAGGATTAGGATTTTCTCTGGCGAAATGACTGAGGCATAGTTGTCGTACTCTTGTTCTTCAACAACGATGAAGTAGGGAACTCGCATTTCTTCAAATGCTTTGCTTGTCAGTCTGGATTCCCATCTTCCTTTTGAGACAATGTAAACAGGGTGTTTAGGATTCATCTATCCACACCTTTTTTTCTGTTTGGGTTACTGGAAACAAAACACTCTTGGTTGTGAATGTGATGTTTTTTCCAATTAACTGAGAAAACTTAATCATGTCTTCTGTTGTCAGGAAGTGGACTGTGATGCTGTGAATCTCTGTTAAGTCTTCTTGGACAAACTCAGGCATACCTTGCCACTCCTTCTGCCAATCAAATTCTTCGTCACCAAACAAGTCTTTCATGCTTTTTTCCTCAACTCAGCCATCTTTGCCAAGACTTCTAGCGGAATAGGTGCAGCTTTTTTTTCATCAGCTTTAATCTTTTCCAGAGCAGGATCAGGCTCATTCTTTGATGGAACTGTGAGCCTCACAATGTCAGCAGGATTTACTTTCGGTGCATTTGTGTTTCTCACCCAATTACGCCAAGTAGCAAACCAATCCAACTTGACACCTTTTTGACCAGCTTGTGAAATCCAATAATCTTGAAACTTATTGAAAGTCATCAATGGCTCTAAGTCTGGTCTTTCTTGTTTACAAAACAAAAACCATTCTTCTGGAAAAATTAAATCTTTAGCGAGGCGTGAGCCACGCTTGTTCTTATCTCTCTTTGTCTCTGTCTCTGTCTCTCTCTCTCTCTCTGTCTCTGTCTCTGGGATAGCATCTTGCTTGCACTCTGCTAGCACTACGCTAACAACAGTAAAAAAGTTGTTATCAATCAATGGTTTAACACCATCCTCATATTCTTTCTTACTGATATGCAACCGAAAAACTAGCTCATCTAGTGAGCCATCAAAAACACCATCTTTTGATTCACTTGCAAGCAACCAGAGCATAGGTGCTATCGCCTTGCTAGCAATAGGCAAGCGCATGAAAACTCTGTCGTTTAACAGGTCACGATGTAATTTAATCCAAGGAGGGCATCGGTCTTTGTAATGTTGAAAGACCGCCCAATTTTTAGGCTGTAAAAGCATATTGTGTCTCTTGTTCCAATTCTCCCTGAAAAGAAACAATCGGCAGGAGGGGAGACTTCTCTTTTCGGTCTGCTCATGACTTCAGACCTAGCCGTGTTTCAAATTATTGTATCAAATAAATTGATTGTTGGTAATTTCTTTTATTGGTCTTGGTTTGCCAAGCAATCTAGTAGCTTGCATCTTCATCACAGCATACTCATTTGTTGTAAATATTCCCTTGGCATTACGAATGTCAAAAGGGTTTAGCAAGCAGCGTTTAACTACCTTTGGTTTAGCCTCAATTAAGTCATCAGCAAGGGTGTACTTAGCTACCCAGAACTTACCTATTTTGACAATCTCTGTGGTCAGCTTATTTTGGTAGCGTAGTTTTTTTGCTGTGGACAGGACTGTAGCTTGTGGCATACCAGTCAGGTTTGCTACCTCGTGAGATGTGAGAGAACCATTTTGCAGGGCTTTAATTACTTGTGATTGGGTCATAAAACTAATAATCTTAAAACTGTTTCTTTGTCTTTTTGCGACATTCTGAAGTAGTGTTTTTGCATCTCATCTTTGTATAAATGGTAGTTCAGCAAGTGATAGATGCAGTCTTTTTTGTTTTCAGCAGCAAAAGACAAGGCTATTAGCATACAACTTCTAGCGTAAAAATATTTGTTCATTTAAACCATTCTGGCTTTAGTTCTTTAAGTTGATATAGGCGTAAAGGAGGAATAATCTTCCAATGGTTGACTGCTGCCCTAGTTATGCCAAAGATACGAGCAAGCTCACTCTGTGAGCCAGCAAGTGTGATAGCTGTTTGTTTTTCCATCCCTACAGTATAGCTTTATAAACAATTTGTTGTTTTTATGGTAAACACCTAGATAAATAGCTTGTTTAGTCTGTTTACTTTGCTATACTTGCGTCAGCCCTAGCGAATTGCAAAAGGGTATTTAAGGAGAACCAAATGAAAAGTAAGATTATTCAAACGCTGATTGAGTGGACATTGGCAGTCATCATCTTTGGCGGTATTGGTGTAATGTTGGCATGGAGAGGCTGATATGAATACAAACATAACAGCGTTTCCTTATACGCATAACGAAATAATTTGTACTGGTATGACGTTGCGTGACTACTTTGCAGCAAAAGCAATGCTTGGAATCATAAGCGACCCAAATACACAAATGAGCTACGAAGAAATTGCAACTCGTGCTTATCAATACGCAGATGCAATGATAGAAGTGAGGTAAGCATGAACACACGATTCCTAATCCATGTCCGTAAGATATTTGCAACCTATGATGCACCTCCAGAAGTCATCAGAAGCTATCAAAAGCAATGGGTCAGGTCTGTGCGCCAGCTTGGTGACAAGTGGCTTGTAGCTAAGTCCATTGAAAGAATCCAATGATTACCAGAGAAGCAGCAATCAAGGATTTATCACACACTACATACTGTTGCTACTGCTTGGAAACCAAAGGTGACAGATGGAGTTGTTGTTCAGAGAATCACTTTATGGAGTTTACTGACCTCTATAAAGAAGACCAAGAAATGTTAATTGAAGAATATTTAAAGGAAGAATGAAATGGTACATAAGAAGTTAATGCAAGCACGAGTAGAGTTGCAATCAATGCCACTCAAGAAGTCTGGTCACAATAAGTTTGCTGGCTACAATTATTTTGAGTTAGGAGACTTTCTTCCTCAAGTAAACGCAATATTTAACCGCATTGGTTTGTGCAGCGTAGTGTCGTTTGATGCTGAATATGCAAGCCTTACAATCACAGATGTTGATGATGGAACAATGATTGTCATTACAAGCCCAATGGTTGAGTCAAGCATGAAAGGTGCGTCAGCCATACAGTCCTTGGGCGGCCTGCAAACCTACCAGCGCAGATACCTCTATATGTGCGCTTGTGACCTTGTAGAAAATGATAGCTTTGATGCAGCAGCACCTAATAAAGAGCCAGTTATCATTACACCAACACAAGGTGCAATGGACAACATTCCAGAAGATGAACAAAATTATCTCAGAGAGTTAGCAATGGAATTGATTGCTATCTGTGAGAAAGAAGAACCTAAGACAGCTTGGGTAAAGTTGGAAAAAGAGAACCTAGATGCTGAACAAAAAATAGCATTGTGGACTTTGCTTCCTAGTAAAGTAAGAAGTGCTTTGAAGAAAGCCAAGGAGTTATAAAATGGAATACGATAATACAAACAGAGGCTCACTCTTTAAGAATGACCGCAAAGACGATGCTAAATTTCCTGATTACAAAGGAAGCATCAATGTAGAGGGTACTGAATACTGGCTCTCTGCTTGGATAAAGTTAAGCAAAGATGGGGCTAAGTTTATGTCTCTGTCTATCAAGAACAAAAACGCTGATGCTTCTTTGAATAAAAAGAAGATTAAAGAAGACGATTCAATGCCATTTTAAGTTAACGAGGGGAAAGCAGACAGCAATGTCGGACGAATGTGAGTACCCTCACCTCAAGGAGAAAATAATGACTTTAGATAAATCATGGTTTGACGGACAAGTAGAGAAGTTCTTTGGCTCACCACCATTTAAATTAGCTAGAAAAGACAGTCCAGAAACCTCAAAAGAAGCAGCGCAAGCAGTTGATAGCACCAAGCTAGAACAAATCGTCTACGAGGCTATTAAAGGCTTTCCTGATGGGTGTATTTCAGATGAAGTGCTGGAAGCATTGCCAGAGCATCGGTATTCGTCAATCACTCCTCGTTATCGTGCTTTGCTAGACAAAGGCTTTATTGAGATTACTGGAACTAGAGTAGGACGCTCTGGTAAAAAACAACGAGTTATGAAAGTTAAGTTATGAGTTACGCAGATGTGGAGATGAAAGTCATCCAATGGGGTGAAGCACGAGGAATAGTCCAGAACAGCACACCATATGCTCAAGCCTTGAAGACAAAGGAAGAACTAGAGGAGTTGTTTGACGCTATCTCTAAAGGAGATGCAGAAGCAACAGCAGACGCATACGGAGATATTCTCGTTACCCTAGTTATGGGGTGCGCCTGTGCTGATTTAGACCTTGTAGAGTGCTTTAAAGGTGCTTATCAAGAGATTAAAGACCGCAAAGGATTTCTCAATAAAGATGGAATCTTTGTTAAGCAATAATATCCAAGGCATGATTGATGTGTTTGATTCTGTCATCAAGACCAATCGTGCCTCCATTGATTTTCTTAGTCATCATCAAGAAGTCACGGCTATCAGCGTACTGATTTAGTTTGTGAGTTTGCCAAAACCATCCTGCTGTCATAGCAGCGTATTTAGGTGTTCTGACTAACTCTGGTTGCATCACAAAGTCTTCACCCAAGGCTTGACCTGCGTGATAGAAGTTTGAGTGGCCCGTCAGTTGAAGAAATCCAGACCCACGGAAACGCCACCCATCCCCACTAGCCTCATCCCTATTACCCATACGATTGCCATAGATTCTGTTTGCAATACGCTGTGGTTGACGCTCGTAAGCAGTAGCTTCTTCTGATGTAAAACCCCATGTTCGTTTTGGTGTTCTAGGAAACAACTTCAAAAGCGTAGCAGCACGATACATCAAGTTTTCCTCAAGTATCTTAAAGTTACCGCACTCATGCCCACATTGACCAATCCAGCTTGCTTGCTGAACAGGTGTGCTAATTCCGAATTTATCAAATGTTTCATTAAACGCATCTGCTAAAGATGGGTCTATGTGCATCTTTTTAAGTTGGTCAGGACTTACCATTTAACAAATCTCTCATTGAGTTATACGAGTCCACACAAGCATTGAGTGCTGCTGTGTTTTTATCACCTTGTGCAACTATTTCTGCAATGGCTTCGATGGTTGCTCTTTCGGCATCAGAAGCTGTGTCAGTCTGTCTGTCAGATTGACTGGTTGCTTTTGTATCTGCGCTGGCAACGGAGGAACTTGTGGGGGCTTGTATGTTACTTGTGGGGCAGAGGCGCAGCTTGCCAGCACGATTGGCAACAGCAAGAGCAGTAGTTTTTTTGTTGATAGCATCATTAGCCTCCTGTAATTTCGCAGATTGTTGGTTAAGTTTCTCACTCATGTTTTGCTCTATCTGACGAGCCTCATCATTCTTCTTGGCAATGGCTATTTTCATGTCGTTATCACGCTCTATCCATCCATAGTGGTGACCTACTCGGTATGTACCAAAGAGAGATACCAAAACACCAACGATTAACCAAGGTAAAGGTATTGGCAACATTAGTCAGCCTCTTTTCTTGCTTGTGAAATTTCTTCACGCTCATGGTCATCTTCAAGATGCTCTGGAGGCGTAGTCGGAGGAGGAGGAGGAGTCCACGATTCATCTAGTTCTGGATTCTTCCAAACAGGCATTGCACCAAATGGTTGACTAGGCAAACCATAAGCAGATTGAGGAGACGCATAGGACGAGTTAAAACCACCCATAGAGCCATTAAAACCCATTGGTTGACACATTGGTTGCATTGGAGGCTGTTGTGCGCCAAAAGCCTTTGCTGCTGCACCTGCTGCTCTCTTGGTCATTACGCCACCGATGCCACCAACAATGAGCAGAACAATGTCGTTTAACATCTTGGTGTAGGCCTGATCTATCGGGGCCATGCTCTTGATTGGTTGTGTTACAAATGTCACAGAGTAAAGCAAAGCAATCACGATAAAGCACAAGATACAGGTCACCACAATGACCACAAAACCCCAAACTCTTACTTCAAATTCTTCAGTTGTTAGGTTTGGTTTCTGTGACATCATTGACTTTTTTCTCCAAGATTGGTGCTACCAGATATTCTGGACATTGTTGCGTAAACAAACACTTTGGCTTCTGACACTCCTCTGCATGGAAGTGGTCAGGATTCTGGCACTTGTATCTGTACCTGTCTTCACATCCAGCTAACAGTAAAAGAAGAAGTAAATATTTCATGCTTTTACATCCACTTGAGTAGCTTTAACCCATTGTGTTTTAATCTCTTGGCACTTTTGTTGTTGTTCAGCCTGTCTGGTTAACTCAGCAAGTCTTTTCATATTCTGTTGATGAATCATCCTATGAGCCTCTGACAACATCTGAGCATTTTGCTGGTAAGTTGTAATTCTCATTTTCCAAGACCAACCCTTCCAAGTAAAAGATTAACAATCTTGTCTGACAAATCGTCAGGAAGAAACTTCAAGAATCCAAGAAACCAAAGAGCCACACACCCATAAACGAATATCTTGAGGCATAGGTCAAAGGTCTTTTGATATTCATTCATTTACCAGCCGTGGATAAACAACTATCCAAAAAAAATAGTTAAGAGGTACAGCAGACCAAAGCACTATATCAAACCAAGTCATCGCCCACACCTTTTAGTGGTTTCGCAAAAGTCAATCAACTCATATATACCAATAAACACCAAGAACAATACAAAAGCTACACCACCAATAATGATTGCCAACTGTTGCATTTCTTCTTCTTCTTCTTTAGCCTTCTTTTCTGCTCTTTGCAAAGCACTTAACTCTCTAGCATCATCCCTATCCATCTGGTCTTGACGGGCTTTGATTTTATTCCATGTGTCTATTTTTCCTGTGGTCATAAAGAGCAGCTTTAACTCCTCCTCAAAGGCTCTGGCTTGCTCTAGTGCCATCTCAATCTGGAGAGCAGTCCCCATGTTTGAGCCTTTGCCCTTCTTCGCTTCAATCAATGCCTTAGTAGCTGTACTCTTGGCATCAAACATCTTGCCAATCATAGGCGCAAGAGAACCCAGATCATTGGCTACCTTACTAGCCTTCTTGACCATGCTTATTGCTGACTGTATGCCAGCTAGTGCTGTCATCGGGTCTATCATCTCTTATCTACCTTTTTCCATTCAATACAGTAGACTTTTCGGTTGTAGACATCTCCAACCCAAACCCACTTAACACATCTGTACTCAATAGATACAGCCAACAAAAATTCTATAAGTACCATGCCCACACAATAATGTAGACACACCAAATGACAGTAATGCAAAAAAGGACTGCGCTAGTAAAAGCTACAGCCCAATCGTTCATTTTTTAATCCAAGTCTGCCAAACTGCACCAGCAGCTATGACTAAGCCACCAATCCACAAAACTGGTTGAGCAATAGATGCTATCCAGTTAAGAACCTTTACAGCACCCTTGGCAGCGTCAATAGCAGTTACAAGGTCTTTAGTGTTCTTGTCTATGTCATCTACTTTAATTTCAACTGCAAGCAGTCGCTCGTAGATTTGAGCATGGGTGACTTCTTCTGTCATGGTGCATAAATCCAAGTAATTGTTCGATTGAATATCATTATTTAAATTTGTCTAAAAGAATTAAACAATTTACTGCCAGCTTCAAGTGCTTCAAAATCTTTTAGTTCTGTTTCAGGATGTTCAATTGTTTCGCCAACAATCAATTCAACATTGTTTGTTTTATTTAAAACTCTACCACTTACCAACATTACTTGGTTTATCAAAGATGCGTCATTACCACCGCCAATTCCAAGAATTT